>ERZ772948.144-NODE-144-length-43450-cov-7.853001_pt1 | contig 43450 bp, 34 predicted proteins | sample MGYA00511945_ERZ772948 | MGnify/ENA primary metagenome ERZ772948 (study PRJEB29015, sample SAMEA2737927) | human oral metagenome | biome: human oral; feature: human-associated habitat; material: dental | place: China | collected 2141 ... | reverse complement strand
TAACTGGCAAACCGATTTAAGGGGCGATTTTGGCTCGTTTATTTTCACTCAAACCATTGGTTTTGGCGTTAAGCGTCGGCTTCGGCGCGGGAGGGGCATATGCGCAAAATGCATCTTTGCCGCAACCTGCCGATTACGAGCCGGTAAAGACCACCCCGCCTGCGGTTCAAAGCGTGGAGAACCGTCGTCCGGCCGATCAGGACAAATTGTCCTTGGGCGATACCTGCCTGTTTTGCCAGCATCAGGCTTCCGAAGCAAACAAGCAGCCTGAAATCAAACGCAGCGGCGAAGAAGCCCTGCCGCAGGATTACACCCGCGTGATTGCGGATAGGGTTGCCGGACAGTCGAAAGTCGCCGTCCGCGCCGAAGGCGATGTCATCATCGAGCGCAATCAGGAAGTATTGAACGCCGATTGGGCGGATTACGACCAAACCAGCGATACCGTCAGGGCGGGCGACCGCTTTAAGCTGTATCAAGACGGTTCGACCGTCAGCGGCGATACTTTGGTGTACAACCTGAAAGACAATACCGGCTCGAGCGAATACGTCCGCGTCGATGCCGAAAAAGACGGCCGCCGTCTCCAGAGCGTCAGTGAAAAGGCGGAAATGAAAGGCAAAGGGCTGTACAAGCTCATCAATACCAAATTCAATACCTGCTCGCCCGGTGATGCGAGTTGGTACATCAAAGCGAAAAGCATCGAAACCGATCAGGAAACGGGCATAGGCGTGGCAAAAGACGCGTCGCTGGTGTTCGGCGGCGTTCCGGTGCTTTATACGCCTTGGGCGGATTTCCCGCTCAACGGTCATCGCAAGAGCGGTCTGCTAGTTCCGACCTTGGCAACCGGTTCGGACGGTTTGGAACTCGCCCTTCCCTATTATTTCAACCTCGCCCCCAACTTGGACGCTACCTTCCGCCCCGGCATCATCAGCTCGCGCGGCGTGCAGCTTGGCGGACAGGTTCGCTATCTCGAGCCGAAATTTAACGGCGTCATCGACGGCGATTGGATGCCGCACGATAAAAAACGCCACGAAAACAACCGCTATCAAATCAAGTTTGACCACAACCACCAACTGACCGACAAACTCAGCGGCGGTATCAGCTTCAATCAGGTTTCAGACGACAATTACTACCGCGACTTCTACGGACGCGAGGACATTGCCAGCAACGTCAACCTCAACCGCCAACTGTGGCTGAACTACGGCGACAATATCTGGGGCGGCTCTTTTGACGGCGCGCTGAACGTACAAAAATACCAAACCCTTGCCAACCAAAACGGTTACAAAGACGAACCTTACGCCATCATGCCGCGTCTGACCGGACGTTGGCAGAAAACCATGGGCAAAGCGAATATCAACGTATTCAGCCAGTTCACCCGTTTCGTACACGACAGCAAACAAGACGGCAGCCGTACCGTGCTGTATCCCAGCGTCCGCTGGGATTTCAACAACCAATGGGGCTATATCCGTCCGAAAATCGGCGTACACGCGACTTATTACGACTTAGGCTCGTTCGGCAACCAATCCGGCCGCCGCGTCAGCCGTGTATTGCCGATATTCAACGTCGATACCGGCATAACCTTCGAGCGCAACGCCAATTTGTTCGGCAAAGCCTATCTGCAAACCCTCGAACCGCGCCTGTTCTACAACTACATCCCGACCAAGTCGCAAAACGACTTACCTAATTTCGACACCTCGGAAAACAGCTTCTCTTACAACCAGCTTTTCCGTGAAAATCTGTACGTCGGCAACGACCGCATCAACTCCGCCAACAGCCTGACTGCCGCCGCGCAAACCCGTTTTCTCAATCCGAACAACGGTGCCGAGCTATTCCGCGCTGGTATCGGACAAAAGTTTTATTTCAAAAACGACAACGTATTGCTGGACGGCAACGTCAGCCGCTACGAACGCAGCCAATCCGACTGGGTCGGCTTCGCACACGGCAAACTGAGTGACAGCTTTCATGTAGGTTTCGATCTGCACTACAACCAAAATCAAAGCCGTGCCGAAAGCTATGCCGCGACCGTCCGCTACAATCCCGAGCCGGGCAAAGTGTTGAGCGCGCGTTACAAATACGGGCGCAACGAACGCATTTACCTGCAATCCGACGGCAACTATTTCTACGATAAAATCCGCCAAGTCGATTTGGCGGCACAATGGCCTATCCGTAAAAACCTTTACGCAGTTGCACGTTACAACTACGAAATTCAAGCCAAGAAACCTCTTGAAATGCTGGTAGGAGCTGAATATAAAAGCAACTGCGGCTGCTGGAGCGCAAACCTTGTCGGACAACGCTACGTGACCGGCGAAAACAGCCGCAAAAACGCCGTATTCTTCAATCTCCAACTCAAAGACCTGAGCAATCTCGGCAACAATCCATTTGAAAAACTGCGCTTGGCCATTCCCGGCTACAGCAAAACCAACGAGGTAGTTACCCCATGAACGTCAAACCCCTGATTCTTGCCGCCGCACTCGGTCTGGCATTGAACGCACACGCAGCCCCTAAGGCCAAAACAGTAAAAAAATCCGTCAAACCCGTCGCTGTTCAGACGACCGATACCGAAACCCGTTCTGACGGCGTACATCTGAGCGACGGCATTGCCGCCATCGCCGACAACGAAGTGATTACCCGCCGCCAACTGGCGCAGGCAGTCGAACGGGCGCGCCGAACCATCCCTAAAGGCACACAAATCGGCGATAACGAATTGCGCGAACAAGTTCTGGCGCAACTCATCAACCAATCCCTGATTATCCAAGCGGGCAAACGAAAGAATATTCAAGTAGATAACGCAGAAATCGAGGCGGTCATTGCCGCCAATCCTTCACTGAAAAACCCGTCTGCCTCTATCCGCCGTGAAATTGCGGACAGCATCATCGCAGAAAAAGTGCGCCAACAGGCAGTCATGCAGCACAGCCGCGTCAGCGATGCCGAAGTTGCACGCGCCATCGAACAGGCGAAACAGCAAGGCATCGCCCTGCCCGAAGGCGAGCCGCTGCGCCAATACAATGCGCAACACATTCTGATTAAGGCCGACAACGAAAACGCTGCGGTCGGCGCGGAAAGCACCATCCGCAAAATCTACGCACAAGCCCGCAGCGGCGCAGACTTCGCCGGTTTGGCGCGCCAATATTCGCAAGACGGCAGCGCGAGCAGCGGCGGTAATTTAGGCTGGTTCGCCGACGGCATGATGGTTCCGCCGTTTGAAGAAGCCGTCCACAAACTCAAACCCGGCCAAGTCAGCCCACCCGTACGCACACAATTCGGCTGGCACATCATTAAGCTGAACGATGTCCGTGACGCCGGCACGCCCGAAGAGCGTCAACACAACACCATACGTCAATATCTGTCGCGCCAAAAAGCCGAACAGGCGGAAATCAACCTGCTGCGCGAACTGCACGAAGGTGCGCACATCGACATACGCTAAGGCAGATGCAGACGTCGTCTGAAAGTTTTTCAGACGACGTTTTGTTTTGCAGCAAGCGGCATCCATCCGAAATCAAACCGACCCTAATAATATAGCGAGGGAAAGAAAAAACCGTTTTCGTCGTTACCGTCGCATCCAATAAAATATGAATGATAGTTGCCGATTAAAAAGGTCGTCTGAAAAACAAAATGTTTTTCAGACGACCTTTTACGGAACGGCATACGGACGGATTACCAATCCGCTCCGCCTGCCCACAGTATGCCGATGGCGGCGACGGATGCCAGGCCGACAGCCACAATCGCCTCTAAAAACAATACTGACACAGACATAATAACCTCCGAATGTTGAATGAAATTATTATCGGAACCATCCGCCTGCCCTGACGGGAAACGATACGGATGCCGTTTGGTTTGTACGGTCAGAATAACACCCTCTCGCGGTATCCTTATTCGGTTTACCTGATTTTCCAGAGAGAAAAAAGCAATAATTATCAAAAATTAATGCCAAAGACTATCAATTAGTCCTTCTTGATTGAGAACGCGGCTTGTTTGTCGGATATTTGATTCAAACCTGATTTTTTTTCACTGATTTATGCCTGATTTTTTTCTTTTTTTCCGCCGTTTTGTACAAACTGCCATTGTGGTATTTTTGCCTCTTTCTGCTTATATCGCCGTCCATCTGGCAAATGGCGGGAGTTTTGCATTCGAACGTCCGTTGATGTTTGTCATTCACGAACAGACAGGACAATGGTTTTTTCCGATTGCGCTGTTGCTTCATTATCTGGGTAAAACCGCCGTCGCCCTACCGCTGGTCTGTTTGGCGGCGGTATGCCTGTGGCGGTTTGGCAAACTGCGGGCAGCGGTATTCGTGCCTTTGGCGGCATTGTTGCCGACTTTGAATATGCTTTGGATAAAGGCATGGATACAGCGTCCGCGCCCGTTGCTTTGGCCTCGTGCCGTCGAAGAGGCCAATTTTTCGTTTCCGAGCGGGCATAGTACGTTTTCCGCCGCAGTCGCAGTGATGCTGATTCTATTGTGTTATCGGACTGCATACCGCCGTACCGCTTTTGCCGTCGGCATCTTATTTGCCTTGTCGACGGGGTTTTCACGGGTTTATTTAGGCGTACATTATCCGACGGATGTTTGGGCGGGATGGACGAATGGGACGCTGACGGCACTATTGGTTTATTATGTTGTTTTCAAAAAGGATTTCGAATAATGGAAACCTTATGCCCGAATACGCCCTTATGGCTGCGCAACGGTCATGCGGACACAATATTTGCCAAATTCATTCAACGCCCCGCCCCTGCCTACCGCCGCGAGCTGCTGCCGGACAGTACGGGACGCACTTTGGTTGCCTATGATTTTGTCGATGCCGCCGATCCCGATGCGCCTTTGGTGGTTTTGTTTCACGGATTGGAGGGCAGCAGTCGCAGCCATTACGCCGTTGAATTGATGCGCGCGGTCATTGAAAAAGGCTGGAACGGCGTGGTAGTGCATTTCCGCAGTTGCGGCGGCGTGGAGAATACCGCGCCTGTGTTTTATCATTTGGGCGATACGCGGGAAATCGGCTTTATGCTGGAAATGCTGTCTGAACGCTACCGCAGGATTTATGCTGCGGGCGTGTCTTTGGGCGGCAATGCGCTGGCAAAATATTTGGGCGAATACGGCAGTCTGGGCATGGCTGCCGTACCTTACGCCGCTGCCGCCGTCTCTGCGCCGGTGGATGCGGCAGCGGCAGGCACGCGCTTTGATAAGGGAATGTCAAAACTGCTCTACACCCGCTATTTTTTAAAATCTTTATTGCCCAAAGCCGCCGCAACAGGTTTTCAGACGACCTCGTTGAACGAATGCAAAACGCTGGGGGATTTTGACGACAGGTTTACCGCGCCGCTGCACGGTTTTGCCGACCGGCATGATTATTACCGCCACGCTTCGTGCAAGCCTTGGCTGAAAACCGTGCGCACGCCGCTTTTACTGCTCAACGCCGTCAACGACCCGTTTCTGCCGCCGAAAGCCTTGCCGACGGTAGAAGAGGTTTCGTCCGCCGTTACGCTGCTGCAACCCCAATACGGCGGACACGCCGCGTTTGTCAGCCGCGACAAAGGTCATTTGAACCTGCAATGGCTGCCGCAAACCCTGCTGGCGTATTTTGAGGCATTCGAGTAAACGGAAGGTTTTTCAGCCGGAAATTTCGTTATAAAATGCCCCGAACCTGATTTAGGATTTATTTAGAAACAAAGGAAAATTATGCAAGAAAGCAACGGATACCCCGATAAACGTCCGGACAGCCCGGAAGGCCGCTGGGAACGGGACGTGTTGCGCGACGTACTGCTTGCCGCCTATAAAGAGCAGCGGCGCGCCCGTTTTTGGCGCAACTTCTGGCGGGTTATCGGCGTCCTGCTGTTTGCCGCGTTATGGTTCGGTTCGGACGACGGAACTGCCGGACAAGGGCTGGCCGCAGGCAAAGAGCATACGGCAGTCATCACATTGGAAGGCGAAATCGGCGGCGGCATGGACGACCAAGTCAAAATGCTGCGCGACAGCATGGAGGCGGCTTACAGCAATCCGAATGCAAAAGGCATCGTCATCCGCGCCAACAGCCCCGGCGGTTCGCCCGTTATCTCCAATACCGCTTTTAACGAGATACGTCGTCTGAAAGGTGAACATAAAGACATCCCCGTCTATGTCGTCGCCGAAGATATGTGCGCCTCCGGCTGCTACTACATCGCTGCCGCCGCGGACAAAATCTACGCCGACCCCTCCAGCATCGTCGGCAGTATCGGCGTGATCGGCGGCGGTTTCGACGTAACCGGCCTGATGGACAAGCTGGGTATCAAACGTCGTCTGAAAACCGCAGGCAGCAACAAAGGCATGGGCGATCCGTTTACCCCTGAAACGCCCGAACAGGCGAAAATCTGGGAAGGCATGCTGTCAGACACCCATCAAGAATTCATCAAGGCCGTCAAGCTCGGACGCGGTGAAAAATTGAAAGACAAAGAATATCCCGACGTATTCAGCGGCCGCGTCTATACCGGCCTTGAAGCTAAAAAAGTCGGACTGATTGACGATTTCGGCAGCGTGTACAGCATCGCCCGCGATGTCGTCAAAGCCCCCGAACTGGTCAGCTACACGCCCGAAGACGATTTCAGTAAATTCTTAAGCCGCCGCTTTGGCGCACAAGTCAAGGCTGAGGTGGAAAACACACTGTCGAAAATGTGGTAAGGCAATACAAACAAAACGTCGTCTGAAAAGCTTTCAGACGACGTTTTGTTTTGGAAGATATTGATTCTGCAGAAAATGAAAAGAGGAATATCGTAGTAGCGGCAAGCAGGTATTTACATCCATTTAGAATCGAATGATTTCTTTCATTCTTAGCGTGGACTTTGCCTACAGAAGAGCTGCCCGAATATCGCGTAGCAGATCAACTTTAAACCGGTATCATGTTGTCTCGTCATAGTCAAAGAACAATTCCCGAAGGTAACTATGCATCAAGTGTATCGGTTGCAAATTATCCATTCTATCTGCGGCTTTCTTTGAAACAGGTTGGAGAAAGGTCGTCTGAAAGCCGACAATATCAGCTTTCAGACGACCTTTTTCTGCGTTCAAACCCGAATCAGTCAAACAAATCGCCCACTTTGTCCCAGAACGATTTTTTGTGCGGGGTTTGGCTGCGGTCGAGGCCGGTGGAAATTTTTTCAAACTCTTCCAGCAACTCTTTCTGGCGGTCGGTCAGGTTGACCGGCGTTTCCACCACAACGTGGCAGTACAAATCGCCCGTCGCGCTGGAGCGCAGGGATTTGATGCCTTTGCCTTTGACGCGCATACGGCGGCCGGTTTGCGTTTCTTTAGGTATGTTCAGTTTGACTTTGCCGTCCAAGGTCGGAACTTCGACTTCGCCGCCCAAGGCTGCGACGGCGAAACTGATGGGCAGTTCGCAATGCAAATCCAAGCCGTTGCGCTCGAAGATTTTGTGTTCTTTGACGCGGACGTTGACGTACAAATCGCCTGCGGGCGCGCCGTGCGTACCCGGTTCGCCTTCGCCGCTCAAGCGGATGCGTTGACCGTCGTCGATGCCGGCGGGAATGTTGACTTCAACGGTTTTGCTGGTTTTGGTGCGGCCTTCGCCACGACATTTGACGCATGGGTCTTTGATTTCCTTGCCTGTGCCGTGACAGGTCGGACAGGTTTGCTGCATTTGGAAAATGGCTTGGCGGACGTGTACCGTGCCGGAACCGTGACAGGTCGAACAAGTCGATGCGGAGGTACCGGGTTTCGCGCCGCTGCCGTGGCAGACATCGCATTCTTCGTAAGTCGGGATGTTGATGCGTTTTTTGATGCCTTTGGCGGCATCTTCCAACGTAATTTCCACGCCGACCTGCAAATCTGCACCTTGATAGTTTTGCTGACGGCCGCCGCCCCCGCCTCCGCCGAACATTTGGCTGAAGATGTCGGAGAAGTCGAAGCCTTGCGCGCCGCCAAACCCGCCAAAACCGCCGAATCCGCCCGCGCCGCCGCCCATACCCTGTTCGAACGCGGCATGGCCGTATTGGTCGTACATAGCGCGTTTTTCTTTGTCGGACAAGGTGTCGTAGGCTTTTTGAACTTCCTTAAACTTCTCTTCCGCTTCTTTATTGTCGGGATTGCGGTCGGGATGGTATTTCATCGCCAGCTTACGGTAGGCTTTTTTGATTTCGTCGTCGCTCGCACCGCGCGCCACGCCGAGTGTTGCATAAAAATCTTGGTTGCTCATGATAGTGATGGTTGTTGATATGTGTAAAAACTAGACCGGATATATGGGTAAGGTGGGGAAAACTCAAGTGTCTGAATACGAGGTCGTCTGAAAAATACCGTTCTGTTTTCAGACGACCTTTGTCAAACCGACCTAACGACAACCTGCTATAATCTCTCCTTTATTTTTCTCAAGGCGGACGGGCAATTCGAAACGGGCCGGATTTTGGCACAGAAATGCCAGATTCAAGGCAAAAAATGCAGCAAGATTGGATATCTTACGCGTATTTTTAACGTACAAGGCGGCAGTTTATGGAACAAAATACCGCCGTTATCGAATCGTCAGCCCGCCCTCACATTTTCAAGCGAAAAACAGAATGACCATGCAAGAACATTACCAGCCCGCCGCTATCGAGCCTGCGGCGCAGAAAAAATGGGACGACGCCCGTATTTTCAACGTCTCCGAAGACGCTTCCAAACCAAAATACTACTGCCTCTCCATGTTCCCCTACCCCAGCGGCAAGCTGCATATGGGGCATGTGCGCAACTACACCATCGGCGACGTATTAAGCCGCTTCAAACGCTTAAACGGCTTTAACGTCATGCAGCCTATGGGTTGGGACGCGTTCGGCATGCCGGCGGAAAACGCGGCGATGAAAAACAACGTCGCCCCTGCCGCCTGGACGTACGACAACATCGAATACATGAAAACCCAGCTCAAAAGCCTGGGTTTTGCGATTGACTGGGAACGCGAAGTCGCCACCTGCAAACCCGAATACTACCGCTGGGAACAATGGCTGTTTACCAAGCTGTTTGAAAAAGGCATCGTCTATCGCAAAAACGGTACGGTGAACTGGGACCCCGTCGACCAAACCGTCCTTGCCAACGAGCAAGTTATCGACGGCCGCGGCTGGCGTTCGGGCGCGTTGATCGAAAAACGCGAAATCCCGATGTATTACTTCAAAATCACGGATTACGCCGAAGAGCTGCTCAACGACTTGGACAAGCTGGAACACTGGCCGGAGCAAGTCAAAACCATGCAGCGCAACTGGATCGGTAAATCACGCGGTATGACCGTGCGCTTCGCCGTTTCAGACGACAGCAAACAGGGCTTGGAAGGCGATTACGCGAAATTCCTGCAAGTTTATACCACCCGCCCCGACACGCTGATGGGTGCGACTTATGTTGCCGTTGCCGCCGAGCATCCGCTGGCAACCGCCGCAGCCGCCGACAAACCCGAATTGCAGGCATTTATCGCCGAATGTAAAGCCGGCTCGGTTGCCGAAGCCGATATGGCGACGATGGAGAAAAAAGGCGTGCCGACCGGCCGCTACGTCGTCAATCCGCTCAACGGCGACAAGCTGGAAGTGTGGATTGCCAACTATGTATTGTGGGGCTACGGCGACGGCGCAGTGATGGCGGTTCCGGCGCACGACGAACGCGATTTCGAGTTCGCCACCAAATACAATCTGCCTAAAAAACAAGTCATTGCCGTTGGCGACAACGCATTCGACGCAAACCAATGGCAAGAGTGGTACGGCGACAAAGAAAACGGCGTATTGGTCAACAGCGGCGACTTGGACGGCATGAATTTTCAGACGGCATTCGACGCCATCGCCGCCAAGCTGCAAAGCCAAGACGCGGGCGAACCGAAAACCCAATACCGCCTACGCGACTGGGGTATTTCGCGCCAACGCTACTGGGGCTGCCCGATTCCCATCGTCCATTGCGAAAAATGCGGCGACGTCCCCGTCCCCGCCGACCAACTGCCCGTCGTCCTGCCTGAAAACGTCGTACCCGACGGCATGGGTTCGCCTTTGGCAAAAATGCCCGAGTTTTACGAAACCACCTGCCCATGCTGCGGCGGCGCGGCGAAACGCGAAACCGACACCATGGACACCTTCATGGAATCGAGCTGGTATTTCTTCCGCTACATGTCGCCCAAGTTCGCAGAAGGCATGGTATCGGCTGAAGCCGCGAAATACTGGGGCGCGGTCGACCAATACATCGGCGGTATCGAACACGCAATCCTGCACCTCTTGTACGCGCGCTTCTTCACCAAACTGATGCGCGACGAAGGCTTGGTCAGCGTGGACGAACCGTTCGAACGCCTGCTCACGCAAGGCATGGTCGTTTGCGAAACCTATTACCGCGAAAACGCCAACGGCAGCAAAGACTGGATCAACCCTGCCGATGTCGAGCTGACGTTCGACGACAAAGGCCGCCCCGTTTCCGCCGTCCTCAAAGCCGACGGGCTGCCCGTCGTCATCAGCGGCACGGAAAAAATGTCCAAGTCCAAAAACAACGGCGTCGATCCGCAAGAGCTGATTAACGCCTACGGCGCGGACACCGCCCGCCTGTTCATGATGTTTGCCGCACCGCCCGAACAGTCCCTCGAATGGAGCGACAGCGGCGTCGAAGGCGCACACCGCTTCCTGCGCCGCCTGTGGCGCACCGTTTACGAATACCTGAAGCAAGGCGAAGCAGTCAAAGCGTTTGCAGGCAACCAAGACGGTTTGTCTAAAGAACTCAAAGACCTGCGCCACAAACTGCATTCCACTATCGCCAAAGTCAGCGACGACTACGGCCGCCGCCAGCAGTTCAACACCGCCATCGCCGCCGTGATGGAATTGCTCAACCAATACGACAAAACCGACACCGGCAGCGAACAAGGCCGCGCCGTCACCCAAGAAGTATTGGAAACCGCCGTACGCCTGTTGTGGCCCATCGTGCCGCACATCTGCGAAACCCTGTGGAGCGAATTGAACAGCGCGAAACTGTGGGAAGCAGGCTGGCCGACAGTCGACGAAGCCGCCTTGGTCAAATCCGAAATCGAAGTCATGGTTCAAGTCAACGGCAAACTGCGCGGCAAAATCACCGTCGCCGCCGACGCCTCCAAAGCCGACCTCGAAGCCGCCGCACTCGCCACCGAAGGCGCGGTGAAATTCATGGAAGGCAAGCCCGCCAAGAAAATCATCGTCGTACCGGGCAGACTGGTGAATATCGTGGTGTAAAGCCGATTCGGCATTGATTGCTGTAATTAGGAAAGGTCGTCTGAAAACTTGGAAACAGGGTTTTCAGACGACCTTTTTGCATTTTTTTCAGCGGAGGCGTTTTGGGGACGAGACACGCGCGAGATGATGATAAAGATTACATTCCGTCATTCCCGCGCAGGCGGGAATCCATTGGAAACGCTAAGCGACGGTGGGTTTTAAAAACAACTCACCGTAATGTGGGCTTTGCCCGCGGATTGCTTTTGAAAAAACTGGGATTACTGACGCACAAGGTCGTCTGAAAACCATGCTCTACGGGCGATAGAGAAAACATAAAAAACAATTCCAACGGCTACTTCTTCCGCTGCACATACGTGGGCAAAGCCCACGCTACTCTATAAGCCTAAAAAACAGGTGTTTTAAAAACGGTTGCTGAAATTCAAAAGTGGATTCCCGCCTGCGCGGGAATGACGGCATGGGGAATTTTTGTTTAATTGATGGGTTGTTTTCGCGGAAAAGCCCGCATTACAGGTTGAAAGCCACCCGTAGCGTAGGCTTTGCCCACAGATTATTTTTGGGAAAGCGAAGGTCGTCTGAAAACCTGCGTACTGGTTTCAGACGACTTTTTATGGGTTTTCACCGTTTTCCGTCTTTCTGCCATTGTGATAAAGTAGCCCGACCTTTTGTTCAAAATATGCGGATTCCGCCACACAGCCTATGGAAACATCCTGTCTTAACAGCCAACAGCTCGTCAACATGGTTCAACAGGGCGAGGGGGGCGACTATTTGGACGGCAGCTACCGTTTTGAAACCTTGTGCAGCGGCATTTCCCTGCACGGCGGCAGCCTGACCGCGCGCAAAACGTTTCAAAGCACGCGCCTGTCGGAGCCTTACATCGCGTTTGTCCTGCTGCTCGAAGGCAGTTTGGATTTCGGCATCAATCGCGAACGTTACCGTATTGAGGCTGAAGGTGGACATGTCCTATTGATTGCGTGCGACGAGGAAATCTTGTTCAGCCGTTATTTGTACGAAGGCGGGCATACGGCGAAACTGACGCTCAAGGGGATAGACCGCTGGCTGGCTCGCCCGCAATATGCGGGTTTGCTGCAGGCGGTTTATCGGGAAAAAGTCAGACATTGGCCGCTGGACAGTAGTTTGCGCCGCCTTGCTTTAAGCAGCTTGAAGGGGGCGGAGCACGGCGGATTGGCGGACGACTTACAGCGTGAAGCGGACGTGTTGCAACTTTTGGCTGGACTATGGACGGATTTTCTCAACCGCTATCCCTATACCGAAACCGCCGCCGAACCGCCTCATCCTTCAGAAAGTTTCATCCGTCTGCTCAACCAGGCATTCGATGCGGGCGCGCACCAAGTATCTGAGCTTGCCGACGCGCTGCATATCAGCGAGCGAACGCTGCAACGCCGCCTGAAAGAATCGTTTGGTACGACGGCGAGCGAGTGGCTGCGGCACAAGCATATGCAATATGCGCTGTATGCTTTGGGTACGGACAGCGTCAGCATAGGCGAAATAGCCTACCGTTGCGGCTACGCCCATGTTTCAAGCTTTACCAAGGCATTTCGCGAATATTTCGGCTGCACACCGGCGGAGTTGAGAAAACGCGGCGAGTGATAGGGCAAATAGTGAGGGGGTCGTCTGAAAACTATGTTTCAGGTTTTCAGACGACCTTTGTTGACATGAACCTGTTAGATGTTTGACAACGTTTGGAGTGGAAGGATTTAGGATGCAGCACATCGTAGCGTGGGCTATGCCCACGAAAGACAAAATTTTGCCGAGACTATTCTGCTTTGTCTGTTCCGTGGGCAAAGCCCACGCTACGGCTGCTACAAATAAGTGGAGCACAATATAAAAAACAGAGGTCGTCTGAAAACCCGAAATACGGTTTTCAGACGACCTTTTCCTTACGCCTTATTGTGTTTCGCGAACTTTATTCGCCGTAATAGGCTTTGGTCAGGATTTCTTCCATGTCGGCGACCAATGCCAGACGCGGGTTGGCGGGGGTGCATTGGTCTTCGAAGGACAACATTGCCAGTTCTTTGCGGCCGTCGATGAAGGTTTTTTCGTCTATGCCTTGTTCTTTGAACGACATTTTGATGCCGACGTTGACCGCCAGTTCATGACAGGCGCGGGCGAAGGATTCTACGCCTTCGGCGGGGGTGGCGCACGGCAGGCCTAAGGTACGGGCGATTTCCTGGTATTTCAGGTCGGCTTTGTAGTAGTTGTACTTCGGCCAGGTAGCGGTTTTCTGCGGGCGCGTGCCGTTGTAGCGGATGACGTGCGGCAGCAGGATAGCGTTGGCGCGGCCGTGCGGAACGTGGTATTTGCCGCCGATTTTGTGCGCCATCGAGTGGTTGATGCCGAGGAATGCGTTGGAGAACGCCATGCCTGCGATGGTGGAAGCGTTGTGCATGTGTTCGCGCGCTTCGGGGTCGGACGCGCCGTGTTTGTAGGAGCGTTCGAGGTATTGGAACACAAGCTTGATGGCTTGCAGGGCGAGGCCGTCGGTAAAGTCGTTGGCGAGCACGGAAACGTATGCTTCTACGGCGTGGGTCAGTACGTCCAGACCGGTGTCGGCGGTTACGCCGGCGGGGACGGTCATGGTAAACGCGGGATCAACGATGGCGATGGTCGGGGTCAGCGAGTAGTCGGCGATAGGGTATTTTTTGTCGCCGTCGCTGATGACGGTAAACGGCGTGACTTCGGAGCCGGTACCCGATGTGGTGGGGATGCCGATGAATTTGGCTTTGCGGCCCAATTCGGGGAAGCGGAAGGCGCGTTTGCGGATGTCCATGAATTTTTGGACGAGGTCTTCAAAGTCGACTTGGGGCTGTTCGTAGAAGAGCCACATAGCTTTTGCCGCGTCCATCGGCGAGCCGCCGCCCAGCGCGATGATGGTGTCGGGCTGGAAGCTGCGCATCAGATCCGTGCCTTTATAGACGGTTTGCACGCTCGGATCGGCTTCGACATCGGTGAAAAGCTGGATGGTTACTTTGTTTTTGCGTTGGTGGAGCTGGTGGGTCACTTTATCGACGAAGCCCAAATCGACCATCGAACGGTCGGTCACAATCATGACTTTTTCGCAGTCTTTCATGTCTTGCAGGTATTGGATGGAATCGCGCTCGAAATAGATTTTGGCGGGTACTTTGAACCATTGCATGTTGTTTCTCCGACGGCCTACTTTTTTGATGTTTAACAGGTTGACTGCGCTGACGTTGCCGCCGACGGAGTTTTTGCCGTAAGAGCCGCAGCCCAAGGTCAGGGACGGCAGGAAGGCGTTGTAAACGTCACCGATGCCGCCGAAGGTGGAGGGCGAGTTCCAAATCACGCGTAAGGCTTTGACGCGGGTGCCGAAGGTTTTTGCCAATTCTTGATCAGCGGTATGGATGGCGGCGGAGTGTCCCAAGCCGTCGAAGGCGACCATTTGTTCGGCAAACTGCAAACCTTGTTCGGTGGAATCCGCTTTGAGCATCGCCAGTACGGGCGAGAGTTTTTCACGGGTCAGCGGCTCATTGGGGCCGACTTCGCGGCATTCGGCGATGATGATGTTGGTTTTTTCGGGGACTTTAAACCCTGCCTGTTCGGCAATCCACGCCGCCGGTTTGCCCACAACGGCGGCATTGAGTTTCGCGCCGCCGCAGTTGGCGCAGTTTGCCGTAACGCCGAAGATGAAGTCTTCGAGCATGGCTTTTTCTTTTTTGTTGGCAAAGTACACGCCGTAGGATTTGAACTCTTCGACCAGCTCTTTATAAATCTCTTTGTCGGCGATGACGGCTTGTTCGCTGGCGCAAATCATGCCGTTGTCGAACGCTTTGGACATCACGATGTCGTGTGCCGCCTGTTGGATGTTTGCCGTTTTTTCGACATAGGCAGGCACGTTGCCCGCCCCGACGCCGAGTGCGGGTTTGCCGCAGGAATAAGCCGCTTCCACCATCGCATTGCCGCCGGTCGCCAAAATCGTCGCCACGCCCGGATGTTTCATCAGCGCGGAAGTGCCTTCCATAGATGGTTTTTCAATCCACTGGATACAGTTTTCCGGCGCGCCGGCGGCAATCGCGGCATCACGCACGATTTGGGCGGCGTGGGCGGAACACTGTTGGGCGGACGGGTGGAACGAGAAAATAATCGGATTGCGGGTTTTCAGCGCAATCAGGGATTTGAAAATGGTGGTGGAAGTCGGATTGGTGGTCGGCACGATACCGCAGACGACCCCGACCGGATCGGCGATTTCGGTAATGCCGGTTACATCGTCTTCGCTGATGACGCCCACGGTTTTCAAATCGCGCAGGCGGCGCACGACGTTTTCGCAGGCAAACAGGTTTTTGGTCGCCTTGTCTTCAAATACACCACGCCCCGTTTCTTCGACCGCGTGCATGGCGAGTACACCATGTTTGTCAAGCGCAGCAATAGAGGCTTTGGCAACGATATAATCAATCTGCTCCTGATTCAGCTTGCGAAACTCGTCCAACGAGCGCAAACCCTTTTCAACCAAACTGTTGACCTCGGCTACGGCGGGGCTGACGACATTGTCGGCTGATGCGTTCATGGTGTATCTCCTTGATATAAGGTGGCAATAAAGTCGATAAATTTTCACTACGATTACTATAAGTAATTTTGTTACATTTCTCTTTGACTTACATCACAAACCATGCACGCTGTTTTCAGACGACCTTTTTTAGGATTTTTCGTTTTTTAATACATTGAAATAAAATCATTTTAACGAGTTTGCTAAAGGAGGCTGCCGAGTTCCCCCCTTCGCCATATTGCTATTGTTTTACCTGCTGCAATTCATATGGAAACGAAATTTTTCGGGTTTTGTATTAAAATTACAAATGAATTAGACAAAGCCAAATCAAGAAAAAAGGAAAAAGGAAAAAGGCCATCTGAAACCTTGAAGTCAAAGTTTCAGATGACCTTTTAATGATTGGAAGAAAAATCCGTCTAGTCAATCGAATAACCGCGCAGGTATTGCGTGCGTTCGCGCGTCATGCGGGTGTCGCATTGGAGCTTGAGGTATTCGGCATGAGCGGGGTTGTCAGCCTGGGCAGCAGCCTGTTGGCAGTTTTGGATCTTGTTCTGAATCCAGGCACGCTGTTCGGTGAGCAGTTCCTTTTGAACAGTATGTTCCATTCCGTCCCATATTCTTTGAATTTCGGAATCTGCATTGCGGTTTTGGTTGCGTGCATTGTCCAAATCGCTTTGCGAGAACGACGGCTCTTCGCGTTTCGCTTCTGCATCAGGACGCAAGATTTCGGTTTCTAATCCTGCTGCCTGCGGCACGCCCGATGCTTGGCTGGCGGCATTGTTTTCCAGAATATCTTCTGGAGAAACGACAGGCGGCTCATCGTATTTGCCTTTCAACAACTTCATAGCATCTTCTTTGCTGACTGCCTTGCCATCAATCATCACAATACTTTTGACACCGTAGGGCAGCAGCAGTGAGGACAGCGTGCGCGCCGTCATGGAGACAGTGTTGTCTTCCAAAACGGCATTGCCGTCTTTATCAGGCGTATAACGTACGGAAGTTGAAAGCGTATTGTCGGCAAATTTCAAATTGCTGCCTGTCAGCTTTTGTTCCAGTATTTCGGCTAAAGTCGTTTCGCTGTAAATCAAAGGGCTATTGTCTTCCGCCGCATTAAGGACATCGGCAGGAATACGGATGCTTAAATCCGCACCGCACATGGTTTTGTTGTCTTCATCAATTTGTTGGGCATTGTTTAAGCCGATTTCCAGTTCGGAACCGGCAGCAATGACTTTGTCCGCATCGACAAATTGGCGGCTGTCGTTGCGGGCGAATGCGCGCGCTTCTTGGCGGATAATGTTTTGGATTTGTGTTTTGATGCTTTGGATGGCGGCGGGATGATTGCATTCCAAAGCCTGCTTGGGCTCATCCTTGCCGCACGCGGCCAATATCAGGACGAGCGGCAAAGCCAGCAGTTTTTTGTTCATAAATATCTCCTTGATGAGGTTGCAGACCAGACCAGCCTACTGTTCAGACGACCATCATAACAAAAGCACTTGCAGCAAGTAAATGTTGCAAGTGCTTTTTCAACGAACCGTTATAAACGCTTACCTATTTGGTGATAACGTTTACGAAACCGGAGAGGATTGCCGCGTTAATCAAGTCTACGAAGAACGCGCCGACCATAGGTACAATCAAGAAGGCTTTGTGCGAAGGACCGAAAGTCTGTGTGATGGACTGCATATTGGCAACGGCGGTCGGAGTAGCGCCCAAACCGAAGCCGCAGTGTCCTGCTGCCAAAACAGTTGCATCGTAGTCGCGTCCCATAAAGACGTAGGTAACGAAGGTTGCGTACAGAATCATCACGACGGTTTGTACGGCGAGAATGATGGTTACAGGTCCTGCAAGACCGGTCAATTCCCACAATTTCAAGTTCAAAAGTGCCATTGCGAGGAAAAGCGACAGGGAGGCATTGCCGAATACGTCGATGGCGCGGTCGAACATATTGACTTTAAACGCAGAAGTCAGGATGTTACGAATAACGACACCGGCAAACAAACACCATACGAATTTCGGTAAGTCATACAGATATTCTTTATCGTAGCCGTCCACAATTTCAGCAAATGCCAAACACGCTGCAAACATGGCAAGCGTTTCGACTGCGGATTCGGCGGTAATCAGGCGTGTACGCTTCGCTTGTTCGAACACATCGTCGGTATGCTCATCGGCATTTTCTTTGCGTGCGCTTGGTTCAATGGGTTTGCGTCCCAGTTTGTTAATCAGACGACGCGCAACCGGACCACCAATCAAACCGCCGAATACCAAGCCGAATGTTGCCGAAGCCATACCTAACCCAGTGGCACCGACCAAGCCGAATTTGTTTTCAAAGTCTGGCCCCCATGCACCTGCCGTACCGTGTCCGCCGGTCAGCGTAATCGAGCCGGTAATCAGGCCGATAAGCGGATCCAATCCCAAAACCTTCGCCAAGCCGACACCAACGAAGTTTTGCACAACGATAAACGCCCCGACGACGGCAGTAAAAATCACCAAAGGCAAACCGCCCGCTTTCAGGCGGGAGAAGTCCGCGCTCAAACCGATAGAGGTGAAGAAAATCAGCATGAATGCATCTTGCAGCGGTTTTTCAAATTTGAAGCTCACGCCGTAGGCTTGATGCAGTGCAAACAGAACAATCGCAGCAATCAAACCGCCTGCCACAGGCTCGGGAATGTTGAAATCGCGCAGGAATTTGACTTTGTTTACCAAAACCTTACCAATCAACAAAACCAATGTAGCGGCAATCAACGTGTAGTAACTGTTAAATTCCCATTCCATAATTGTTTTACCTCTCAAAATCTCAAAAATGTTTTTCTTAAATCCGCTTTGCGGAATCAAACTGTTGGATATTAGGGGATGGGTTAAAGATTGTCAAAGAATAGTTAGGATTTCAGACATTTTTATACGGAATACCAAGCAAATAAATGAAATATTTTTTTAATCATGGCATTACTTTTGACTACTTATTGATTGTTTGTGAATGGTTTATAGGTGTCAATTAAACATTGTTGACAATATATAAATCGGTTTCTAGAAAAACGTCGTTATCAAAAACAGTACTTTCTTAGTGTTCAGACGACCTTTGGCACACGTCTGTCCATCATTGCCAGGATGATACAGAAAAGTTAATATCCGTTAAATTATGGCAATCGCTGTCATACATAACAACCTACAAAGGAGCAAACTATGAACTTTCTGACTGCCGTCAGCCGGCAAATGACCCGATTCACCGCCCTGATTATCGTCCTTGCCTCTATCGTCGCCTTTATCGAACCCGCTACCTTTTCATGGGTGAAAGGCGACACTCAAGTCGTCGTACTCGGCATCATCATGCTCGGTATGGGCATGACTTTGGGCAAAGAAGACTATCAAATTTTGGCTAAACGTCCGCTCGATATTTTCATCGGTGCAGTCGCCCAATACACCATCATGCCGCTGCTCGCCATCGGTATTGCCAAAGCCTTCAACCTCTCGCCCGGATTGACGCTGGGTCTGGTTTTGGTCGGTACTTGCCCTGGCGGTGTCTCATCCAACATCATGAGTTTCCTTGCCAAAGGCGATGTTGCCTTTTCAGTCGGGATGACCACCGTCTCCACAGTCCTCGCCCCCGTTATGACGCCGCTGTGGATGACTTACCTTGTCGGACAAACCGTCGAAATGGAGGGCTGGGGCATGTTCAAGTTTATGTTGCTCGTTACCCTGTTGCCCGTCGTTATCGGTTCTGTCGCCAATATTTTGCTGCACAAAAAACACTGGTTTGAAGATGTACGCGCCATTATGCCTGCCGTTGCCGTGGTCGCCTTTGCCTGCATTGTCGGCGGCGTGGCAGCCGTCCACGGCCACCGCTTCGCCGAATCAGCCCTCGTTATGGTCCTCGCCATCGCTGCCCACAATATCGGCGGCTACATCCTCGGCTATTACAGCGGCGCACTGGTTGGTATGAACACAGCCAAAAAACGTACCCTCGCCATCGAAGTCGGCGTACAAAACGCCGGTCTCGCCACCGGCTTGAGTGCCAAATTCTTCCCGGGTAACGCCGAATCTGCCGTCGCCACCGCCGTCGCCTGTGTCTGGCACTCCGTATCGGGAACCGTCTTGGGCAATTTGTTCGCTTGGTGGGATAAGCGTGAGCAATAAGCTGCGGTGGTCGGTTCAACCTTCGGTAAATAATCAAAAGGTCGTCTGAAAAACATTTTTCAGACGACCTTTTATCATGATTCGGACAAACAACTTTAGACTGGACGGCAGGCAATCATATAATTCACTTCCGTCGAGTCGCATAAAGAATAGCGGCGGGTCAAAAGATTGTAGGTCATGCCTTTAGTGTCAATCACATCCAACCCTGCCTGTCTACACATCCGCGCCAGCTCGGCGGGCGTGATGAATTTTTGCCAATCGTGCGTCCCTTTGGGAACAAAGTTCAACACATATTCTGCGCCGACAATCAGATGAAGATAAGACTTAGGATTGCGGTTGATGGTGGAGAAAAACACCATGCCGTCAGGCTTCACCAGCTCCGAGCAGGCTTTGACGATAGCAGCAGGGTCGGGAACGTGTTCCATCATTTCCATGCAGGTTACAACATCGAAACTGTGCGGCTGTTCGGCGGCAAGGTCTTCGACGCGGATGCAGCGGTAATCTATGTTGTCCACTCCTTCGGCAGCGGCATGGGCTTGGGCGGTTTGCAACGATTTTTCCGCCATATCGATGCCGGTAACGTGCGCTGCGCCGCGTTTTGCCATGCTTTCCGACAAAATACCGCCGCCGCAGCCGACATCCAAAACACGCTTGCCCGCTAACTGTGCGAACGAGTCGATATAGCCCAAGCGCAGCGGATTGATGTCGTGCAGAGGTTTGAACTCGCCGTTTTTATCCCACCATTTATCCGCAATTTGGCTGAATTTAGCAATTTCGTCCGCATCGACGTTGTGTTGTCCGGCTGCTTCCATCATGATTTTCCTGATTTGGATTTCGGGTTGAAGAGGGTTTTGATTTTATAGCAAAGCAGGAGGATGGAACAGAGACAAACCGCCGCCAGCCGCCAAAAGGTCGTCTGAAAATGCCGCTTACCCTTTTCAGACGACCTTTGACTTGTTTTTACCCCTTCCGCCTTGTTTGCCGCGACCTTTCCCATTAATTTATATAAACTTGCCCACACATTTCCGAAGCAGCAAACACCCCGTTTCCCATTCAAAAGAAAACCCAATGAAACCATTTATCCGCGCCGCATCCCTACTTTTCCTTGCCGCCGCTTCCGCGCTTGCCTCCGGCAAAGACTTTATCATTTACGACCGCATGGACTACGTCGGCAAACCCGACCTAACCGCCGACAAACTGTCCAAAGTATTCCTGATTTACGAATCCGAGCTGGTCATGCCCGACCCTGCCGGCAAACGCAAACACGGCGTATTGAACGAAAAGCGCATCCGCGAATTGGCGCGCCAATCCTATCGCGAAGGCTACCGCACCATTTCCACCGACATCGAAACCTGGTTTGCCGAAAAAGACGGACAAATCCTCACGCCTCAGGAACTTAAAACCAACTTTGCCCGCATGTACCAGATTTTCAAAGAAGAAAATCCCCGCGCCTACATCAGCAACTACGGCTTGCCCGACGAACACCTGCACGCCATCCGCTACTACCAAACTCAGGCGGACAACGAAGCAGTATTGGCAAAATGGCGGCAGTTTAGCAAACGCCGTCAAATGAGCGCAGCCATCAGCGACTACGCCAATCCCGTGTTCTACATCACCACGCCCGATTTGGCGCAATGGGAAAAAGACGTCCAAACCACCGTCGCCGAGATTAGAAAACATTATCCCGACAAAAAAATCATCGGCTATCTCTGGCCGCAATATTATTCCGCCACTGGTAGTCCTTATTTCAAACAATTTATTAATGCCGAACGTTGGAAAAAAATGCTGGAAATCAGTAAAAAATATACTGATGGTGTGATCATCTGGTATGACAAACGTGATGGACACAATAAAATTGTCCCATGGACTGATCCTCGCATCCAAGCAATTCTCAAAGCGACCAAATCATTTATCGCTGACCATCCGAAAGACATTCAGGTAGAGAAACTCCAGCCTCCTAAAAATCGTTAAAACGGACTCATTTTAGTTAAATCCATAAAGGTCGTCTGAAAGATATAAATGGCTTTCAGACGACCTTAGATATAGGAAATTGTCACGTTGTTTAGACTTTTTTCTGCCTCGGACAGCTTTTGTTTTTGCTTAAATGTTTCTTTAAATAACTATCCAGTGTTGTCAAGAACAGAGCGTGTTTCCTACGTCTATAGACATTCTTGATAATACCGAATCACTTCCCAATCAGATCTTCAAACAAAAGCCGAAAGTGTAACAGTGCTGTTAATTTTTACAACACACATGGATAACAAAAAACCGAACGGGATACCCGTTCGGTTTCATAAAAGCAACAATTATTGAACTTTAATTTCTACATCAACACCGGCTGGCAAGTCCAGTTTCATCAGTGCATCAGTAGTTTTGTCAGTCCAGTCCACGATGTCCATCAGGCGCAAGTGGGTGCGGATTTCCAATTGTTCACGAGAAGTTTTGTTCACGTGTGGAGAACGCAGAATGTTGAAACGCTCGATTTTAGTCGGCAACGGAATCGGACCTTTCACAACGGCGCCGGTACGTTTTGCAGTTTCAACGATTTCTTGAGCAGAACGGTCAATCAGACTGTAATCATAAGCTTTCAGGCGGATACGGATTTTTTGGTTTGCCATTTATCAATATCCTTCAATTAAGCGATGATAGAAGAAACCACACCCGCACCTACGGTACGACCGCCTTCGCGAATCGCAAAGCGCAGACCTTCTTCCATAGCGATAGGTGCAATCAGTTCTACAGTGATGGCTACGTTCTCACCAGGCATAACCATTTCTACACCTTCTTCCAAAGTAACCGCGCCGGTTACGTCGGTAGTACGGAAATAGAATTGAGGACGGTAGTTGGCGAAGAACGGAGTATGACGGCCACCCTCTTCTTTGCTCAATACGTAAACTTCCGCTTTGAATTTGGTGTGTGGAGTGATGGTACCCGGTTTAGCCAATACTTGACCGCGTTCCACTTCTTCGCGTTTGGTACCGCGCAGCAATACGCCTACGTTGTCACCCGCCTGACCTTCGTCCAGCAGTTTGCGGAACATCTCAACACCGGTACAAGTGGTTTTTTGGGTTTCTTTCAGACCTACGATTTCGATCTCGTCACCAACGTGGATGACACCGCGCTCTACACGGCCGGTTACTACGGTACCGCGACCGGAGATGGAGAATACGTCTTCAATAGGCAACAGGAACGGTTTGTCCACGGCACGCTCAGGAGTCGGGATGTAGCTGTCCAATGCAGCAGCCAGTTCGAAGATTTTTTCTTCGTAAGCGGCGTCGCCTTCCAAGGCTTTCAGTGCAGAACCTTGTACGATCGGGCAGTCGTCACCAGGGAAGTCGTAGCTTGACAGCAAGTCACGGATTTCCATTTCAACCAGTTCCAGCAGCTCGGCATCGTCAACCATGTCGCATTTGTTCATGAACACGATGATGTAAGGTACGCCTACTTGGCGGGCCAACAGGATGTGTTCGCGGGTTTGCGGCATAGGACCGTCAGCAGCGGAACATACCAGGATTGCGCCGTCCATTTGTGCGGCACCGGTAATCATGTTTTTAACGTAGTCGGCGTGGCCCGGGCAGTCTACGTGTGCGTAGTGACGGGTTTCGGTTTCGTATTCTACGTGTGAGGTATTAATGGTAATACCGCGGGCTTTTTCTTCGGGAGCGTTGTCGATTTGGTCGTAAGCTTTTGCAGCACCACCGAATTTTTTAGCCAAAATAGTAGTCAAAGCAGCAGTCAGGGTGGTTTTACCATGGTCAACGTGACCAATGGTGCCAACGTTTACGTGCGGTTTGCTACGTTCAAATTTTTCCTTTGCCATGGCAAATTTCCTATCTTTAAAATACTGAGAAAATGGTATTTGGTGCCCATGGGCAGATTTGAACTGCCGGCCTCTCCCTTACCAAGGGAGTGCTCTACCCCTGAGCTACATGGGCCAATAGACTATTGGAGCGGGTGAAGGGAATCGAACCCTCACCGTAAGCTTGGAAGGCTTCTGCTCTACCATTGAGCTACACCCGCAGACTTACTGCATCAATGCTCCAACACATTGGAATTTGGTGGTGGGAGAAGGATTCGAACCTTCGAAGCTCTCGCAACAGATTTACAGTCTGCCCCCTTTGACCGCTCGGGAATCCCACCAAAAGAGAACGCAAGTTTATTCGTGACTCAGATTTTCGTCAAGCTATTTTTTAATTTTGTTTTTTAAAAATCACTCAATTTATTGCTTTAAAAAAGAATTTATTTGAACTGAATGATTTTTTCGTATTTTGCCATCAACTCTTCGTGTGTTTCCGGATGCTCTTCATCAATCAGGATGCAGTCCACGGGGCATACCTGCTGACATTGCGGCTCATCGTAATGGCCTACGCACTGCGTACACAAATTAGGATTGATTTCGTAAATTTCCTCGCCTTGCGAGATGGCGTCATTGGGGCACTCCGGCTCGCAAACGTCACAGTTAATGCACTCATCTGTAATAAAGAGCGACATTTCTTTTCCTTTTTCATTTAAATTATCAAAACCGATTGGGCGCGGATTATAGCACAAACGCGTCAAAAACAATCCGTTTAGGCGAATGTTTACACCCTGGTAATGATTCTCAAATTCCTTACTATTCAGCCACTTGGATAAATTGCAAAAGCACAAAACCGCTCTTACCCGCCCGTCCTTCGCGATAAGGCTCCAGCCACTCGGGGAAATCGGGCAGCTCCCCTGCTTCAATATAGACCATTGCCCCGTTTTTCAAGCTGTTTTTCAAAGAAGCAAACAAATTTTCCCAATCCTGCCACGCAAACGGCGGATCCAAAAAGACCACATCAAACTTTTCAGACGACCTCTGCAGATACGCAAGGCCATCGGTATTGAGGATTTCCAGTTTATCCAAACCCAATGTTCTGGCGTTTTGCCGCAGCATATCGGCAGTTTTGCGATTATTATCCGCCAGCACCACCCTCTTCGCGTTACGGGACGCGGCCTCAAATCCCAACGCGCCGCTTCCGGCAAACAAGTCCAACACATTCAGACCGGTCAAATCCTGCCCCAACCAATTAAAAAGTTTTTCGCGGACACTGTCAGGCGTCGGCCGCAGACCGTCCGCATCTGCAAAAACCAGTTTCCGTCCCCTGCATTGCCCGCCGATAATGCGGACTTGATTTGAATGTTTGCTGTGTTTACTCATGATTAAAACGAATCATCCGACAGTTTCAGACGACCTCTAAAGAATGACAAAGCAGCCATTATACCGCAGCGTTTTTTTCATTTAAGGCCGCATGAAAACAAATCGGCGCATCGTGAAATTTTATTTTTTATGATGCTAAACTTACAAAATTTTATAAATCATAAAATATTTTCTCAAATAAAAAGGTTGCTTACGTCCGCCATTAGAACTTTCCCACCGCTTTTTCAGTCTATTGGCCATAATACTTAATGAAAATATGGATGGCTGACAATGCCGCTTTGGAAAATTATTTTGGGTGTTTATATCGGCGGCGTGATTGCCTTCACCGCCCACGCCCATTTTTTTGACGAATATTACCGCCACTTGGGATTAATTCCGAACTTGGGGCGCGGTCTGCTTTGGTTCGTCTTTTGCCTGCCCTTGATCGGCAAAACCGTTGCTTTGATTGTCAGCTTGTTCTTTCTTGCCACGTTGGTTTTTGCAAGGCGTTAAATCCCTTCTTAATGAAACTGAAAAGGTCGTCTGAAAATTTTTCAGACGACCTTTTCTCTTTCAAACCAACCTAATCTCACTCTTTCGGGGCAGGCGGTTCAATCTGTTCTTTCCAGCCGCATTCTTTTTGCGGACAGACTTTTTCCACGCCCCAGCGTTTGGTGGTTTTGATGGTTAAAACCGGCCAATGGCAGTTCGGGCATTCTTCGGCGACGGGCGGGTTCCAGGTGGCGTAGTTGCAGTCGGGATAGGTGCTGCAACTGTAAAACAGTTTGCCGTAGCGGGATTTGCGCTCGACGAGGTTGCCTTTTTTGCATTGCGGGCATTGGACGCCGGTATCTTTGGGTTTTTCCAGCGGCTCGACGTGTTTGCATTTGGGGTAGTTGGCGCAGCCGATGAATTTGCTGCCGGTGCGGCTGTATTTGTACACCAGCCGTCCGCCGCATTTGGGGCACTCGCGCCCGTCGAGTTCGGCTTGCTCGGCTTCGGCTTTGGCGATGCGCTCGGCGGCTTCTTCGGTGGTTTCGTTGACGTTGCGCGTGTAGCTGCATTCGGGATAGCCGGCGCAGGCGACGAAGCGGCCCATTTTGCCGAACTTGATTTGCAGTTTGTGTTCGCCGCATTTGGGGCAGGTTTCGTCAAGTTCCTGCGTGGTGAATTTGGCGCGTTCGATGCCTTCTTTTTCTTCCACTTGCTTGATGAACGGTTTCCAGAATTTGTCCATCACGGGAATCCAGCGGCGTTTGCCGTCGGCGATTTCGTCGAGCTGGTCTTCGAGTTTGGCGGTGAAGTGGTAGTCGACGTATTGGGCAAAGTGTTCGGTCAGGAATTTGTTGACGATGTCGCCCGTATCGGTGGGCATGAAGCGTTTTTGCTCAAGGGTAACGTATTCGCGGTCTTTGAGCGTGGAGATGATGCTGGCGTAAGTCGAGGGGCGGCCGATGCCGTATTCTTCGAGGGCTTTAACCAGCGTGGCTTCGTTGTAGCGCGGCGGCGGGGTGGTGAAGTGTTGTTCGCCGTAGAGTTTGTCCACGGGCAATTTGTCGCCTTCGCTCATTTCGGGCAGTTTTTTGCTGTCTTCGCCTTCTTCATCGTCGCTGCTTTCTTCGTAAACGCTGAGGAAGCCTGCGAAGGTTTGCACTTGTCCGGTTACGCGGAATACGCCCTTGCCGACGGTAATATCGACAGTGGTTTGGTCGAATTTGGCGGGCGTCATCTGACAGGCGACAGTGCGCTGCCAAATCATTTGATAGAGTTTGAACTGGTCTGCGCTCAAGAAGGGTTTGACGCTTTCGGGCGTGCGGTACACGGAAGTCGGACGTATCGCCTCGTGGGCTTCTTGGGCGTTTTTGGATTTGGTTTTGTATTGTTTGGCGGCACTCGGCAGATATTCTTTGCCGATTTTGTTTTCGATGTAATGGCGGATTTCGGTTAACGCTTCATCGGCCAAATTCACGCTGTCGGTACGCATATAGGTAATCAGACCGATGGCGCCCTGCCCTACGTCTATACCTTCGTAAAGCTGCTGGGCGGTACGCATGGTGCGGTCGGTGGTGAAGCCGAGTTTGCGCACGGCATCTTGCTGCATGGTGGATGTGGTGAACGGCGCGGCTGGGTTGCGGCTGCGCTTTTTCTTTTCGATGGCGGTAACGACGGCCTCTTTGCCTTCGAGTTCTTTCAACACGTCGGCTTGCGCGGCTTCGTTCGGCAGGTCGAATTGTTCGAGTTTCGCGCCGTTGTATTGGGCGAGTTTGGCGGTGAACTTGCTGCGGCCTTTGTGGCTGTCGAGATGCACCGTCCAATATTCCTGCGCTTCAAACGCGCGGATTTCGTTTTCGCGTTCGCAAATCAAACGCAGGGCGGGACTTTGCACACGGCCCGCGCTCAAACCGCGGCGGATTTTTTTCCACAACAATGGCGAGAGGTTGAAACCGACCAGATAGTCCAAAGCGCGGCGGGCTTGTTGCGCATCGACCAAGTCCATTTCAATTTCGCGCGGGTTGGCGACGGCGTCGAGCACGGCGTTTTTGGTGATTTCGTGGAACACGACACGCTGCGGCTTGATGTTTTTCAGGCCGCGTTTGGATTTGAGGATTTCAAAAAGATGCCAGGAAATCGCTTCGCCTTCCCTATCCGGGTCGGTTGCGAGGTAGATGTTTTCGGCTTCTTTGGCTCCGGCGACAATCGCATCGACGTGTTTGGCGTTGCGTTTGATCAGCTCGTATTTCATGGCGAAGTCGTGTTCGGGATCGACGGCACCGTTTTTGGGGACGAGGTCGCGGACGTGGCCGTAGGAGGCCAGAATTTCGAAATCGCCGCCAAGGTATTTTTTCAGGGTTTTGGCTTTGGACGGTGATTCGACGATTAAGAGGTTTTTCGCCATTGTTTGTTCTCTTTTAATGTATTGGATGATGCGTTTCAGACGACCTTTCTGAACAAGCTGCGTCAAAAGGTCGTCTGAAAAGGTTTAATGCATGGTCGCTTTGCCGTTGAGCGCGCCCATCAGGTCGTCGCCGATTAAGACGGGCAATTCGCTTTTGTGCGCCCACAACAAGAGCAACACCAGCACTTTCGCCGTATCGAGCGTGATTTCTTCGGGCGGGATGTGCATCAGGGCGTGGATGACGATTTCGCGCTGCTCGTAAGTGATGGCGCGTTCGGCAACCAGATACTGCATCAGCCCTATGACTTCCTGTGGCAGGTTTTCCACTTCCTCGTTGCAATACACGCGCAGGGCATGGCTGTCGAACGGCGCAGCGGCGAATTCGGACGTGTTGAACAACACTTCCATCATCATCAGCGTATTGCCGATTTCCGTTACATCAAAACCCGCATCTTCCAACAGGCGGCCCAAATCCTCCGGCGGCGGGCAGTTGTCGAAATCTTGGAAGTGTTCGATGAGATAGGCGATGACTTCTGTCATGCTGGTTCCTTAATGAATGAATCAATTATGCTTTTATGCGCTGATAGCGTCCGCCCGGCAAGGCGGCGACGATGCCGTCGAGTTCGTATTCCAGCAGTCGGGCGTAAACGTCTGCCGCCGCCCATGCGGTTTGCTGCGCCAATATATCGGGATGAACGGGGTCGTAACCCATGGCGTCCAGCAGCTCGTCTTCCGCTGTCGGCGCGGCAACCGTATTGGCTTGCGCCGGCTGTTTTCGGACATCAAGGTCGTCTGAAAACGGCAAAACAGGTTCAGACGACGTCTCTCTGACGGCAGTGCGTTTTTCCGTTTTTTTGTTTTTCTTATTTATAGAATATGATGGAACTGCCGCATTTTGCAATAGCCCCGGACATTCGTGAAGGATGTCGTCCAAACATTCCACCAATTTCGCGCCGTCTTTAATCAGCTTGTGGCAGCCTTTGCTGTGCGGATTGTCTATCGAACCGGGTACCGCCATCACCTCCCGCCCCATCTCCGCCGCCAGCTTGGCGGTAATCAGCGAACCGGATTCCAAGGCGGCCTCGACCACCAGCGTAACCTGCGACAACGCGGCAATCAGGCGGTTGCGGCGCGGGAAGTTGCCCGCAAACGGCCGCGTATCCAAAGGAAACTCGCTGACAATCAATCCTTTTTCAGCGATTTCATAGGCAAGGTTTTTATTGGACGGCGGGTAAATGCGGTCTATGCCCGTCCCCCATACGGCGATGGTGCCGCCGCCCGCCTGCAACGCGCCTTGATGGGCGGCGGTGTCGATACCTGAAGCCATACCCGACACGACGGGAATATCCTTTTCGCTCAACGCCCTGCCGAAATCTTTGGCAATCCGCATCGCCTGCGGCGTGGCATGGCGGCTGCCGACGATGGCGGCGGAAGGTTTGTGCAGCAGTTGCACGTTACCGCGTAAGAACAACACTGGCGGCGCGGTAATGCCCTGCGTCAACATTTCAGGGAAATCATCATCTTGCAGCAGCAACAAACGGCAGCCGTCCTGCTTTTCCCATTGCAGCGCCGCTTCCGCAGCCTTTTGCGCCAACGCCCGTTTTTCGCCGTTGCGCCAAGATTCGGCTGCCTGCTTGTGGCGCACTATCGTGGCGATTTGCTCCGCAGGAGCATCCAGCGCGGCTTTCGCACTGCCGAAACGTTGCAGCAGGAGCAAGAAGCCCTCCGCACCGACATAAGGCGTAAACGCCAGTTGCAGCCAGGCAAGGCGGTCGTTTTCCGTCATCAATTGTGTCCCCTTGTGTTTTCAGACGACCTTTGTTCGGGAGGTCGTCTGAAAACAGATAAATGTCAGTATTTAACGATAAAGCCGGCGAACTTTAAACCGATACGGCGTTCCCACACCTGATTCCGGTTTCGTACCTGTTCACCGTCATGCGGATGCTGCCAAACAGCCGGCAGCCCGTTAGTAACTTTTGTAATATTTTTATATTCTACACGATACGGCAGGAAAGTCCGTCATTTGAATGGTTGTCGCACATTGCCTCAAAAGTGAGTTGGTTATTCGACAAAAACGGGCGTGTTGATGGCAAACAAGGTCGTCTGAAAGCATACCGCGGCGTACCGTATGCTTTCAGACGACCTCTTATCCTACTACCGCCCTACTCTTCTGCTTTTTCCGCTGCGCTGCGGCGGGAAACGCTGATGCCTAATTGTTTGAGTTTGCGGTAGAGGTGCGTGCGCTCCAGGCCGACTTTTTGGGCGACGCGGCTCATGTTTTGCCCTTCTTGGGCGATGTGGTACTCGAAATAGCGGCGTTCCAATTCTTCACGCAGTTCGCGCAAAGGCATATTGAAGTTGAAACCGCCGACGATTTCGGTGGCGACCGTCGCCCGTTTTTGCCCCAATGCGGCAACGACCGCCTGCTCGTGGACTTCCTGTCCGTCCGCTTCCAGCATCAGGTTTTTCACGACGCTGCGGAGTTGGTCGAAATTGCCCGGCCAGTTGTATTGGCAGAGGACGGTCAGCGAGCCGTTGCTGAATTTGACGGGCTGGATTTTTTCGCTGTCCGCCAATTCGGTCATGACTTGGTTAACCAAGAAGGCGATGTCTTCGGATTGGCTGCGCAACGGCGGGATGCTGATGACGTTGCCGGAAAGCAGTTCGGACAACTTGGCATCGGCGATGGCGTCTGCCGGGCTTTCATCGGCGGCGTGGCTGCCGGCGACGATGACGCGCACGTTGTAACGGTCTGCCTTGCCGAGGATGAAACTGATGCCGTTTTGGATGTTTTTGCTGTACTGCGCGGCATCACCGAGATAGAGCGTGCCGCCCGATGCTTTTTGCAGCAGTTCCAAAGGCGCGTCGGCAATGAGTTCGACGCGGCTGAGTCCGACCCAAGGCGTGCCGCTTTTGTGGAAATAGCGGGCAACGATTTCAAACGGCGAACCGGTTTCGCCGCTGAGCAGCACGGGGCCGCTTTTTTTCACGGCAGGCTCAAGCTGCTGCTTGAATTCCTGAATGACGGGGCTGTTGCCGAGTTTGTCGAAGGACAAGCCCGCCGCCATCTGCATTTCGCCGTGTTTGAGAGCGCGGTCGACGGTAGAGAGCAGCTTTTGCAGGGCAATCGGTTTTTCCAGAAAATCGAGCGCGCCGATTTTGGTGGCTTCGACGGCGGTGTCGATGCTGGCGTGTCCGCTCATCATCACTACGGGCATGTTGAGCTGTCCGTTTTTCGCCCACTCTTTGAGCAGGGTGATGCCGTCGCAGTCGGGCATCCAGATGTCCAACAAAACCATGGCGGGACGGGTCTGGTGGCGCAGTTGGCGCGCCTCTTCGGCGTTCTCCGCCAAAGCCACGGAATAACCTTCGTCTTGGAGGATTTCCGAGAGCAAGTCGCGGATACCTACTTCGTCATCTACAATTAAAATATCACTGCTACGCATAAGTTTCTACCAATCGGGGTAAGGCTATTTTCACACACGCGCCGCCTTCGTTCTGATTGCTCAGGCTGATGCGGCCACCGTGCTCTTCGATGATTTTCTTCACAACGGGTAATCCCAGTCCCGTACCTGTCGGTTTGTCGGTTACATACGGCTCGAAGGCATTATGCAGCATTTCCTTGCTGAAACCTTTGCCGTTGTTACACACAGTCAATAAAACCTGTCCGTCGTTATCTTCGCCGACGCTGACATTCACTTGAGGGACTTCCGCCTCTTCCGCCGCCTCTGCCGCATTTTTGAAAATATTGTGCAACACCTGCCGCATGGCGGTGGTATCGGCGGAAATCGGCTGCGGCCTGTCGGACAAGTTCGGAACAAAGCGGCACGCTCCGCCCTCGTACAGCAGCAACACTTCTTCGACCAAGCGGTTCAAATCGTGTTTTTCAAAATTCAGCGACGGGGCTCGGGCGTAATTGCGGAAGGCTTCGACCATCTCTTTTAATGCCGCCACCTGTTTGACGATGGTGTCGGTCGAACGGCTGAGGATTTGGGCGTGTTGTTCGTCCAATTTATCATGCAATTTCCATGCCAATCTCTCGGCGGAAAGTTGGATAGGCGTGAGCGGATTGCGGATTTCGTGTGCCAACCGTTTCGCCACTTCGCCCCATGCGGCTTCTTTCTGCGCGCGGATAAGGACGGTAATATCGTCAATCACCATCACCACGCCGTTGTCGTTGTCGTCAGGCAGGATGGTGGCTTTACCCAAGAGAATGCGTGCATCGTCGGGGGCGGCGTATTCGACTTGGACGGGCTTGGCGGCATTGGCGGTTTCTTCAATCGCTGCAAACACTTCGGCAAGCAGGGTCTGCTGCGGCGATTGTCCGCGCCAGTCATGCCAGTTGCTGCCCCACAGCGGCACCAATTCAATGCCCAAAATCCGTTCGGCGGCTTTGTTGAAGGTTTTCAGACGACCTTCGGCATCCAAAGTAATCACGCCCGTGGTCAAACTTTCCAACACGCATTCGAGATAGTGGCGCGCCGCTTCTTCGCGCAGGCGGTTGTTCTCGTCGGCTTCTTTGGCAATGGCAAGCTGTTCGGTCATGTGGTTGAACAACTGGGTCAACCTGCCGAATTCATCATTGCGGAACACGGGGCGTTTCTGGCTGAAATCGCCCTGCGCCACCGCCCTTGCGCCTTCTGCCAACGACAATACCGGCTCGACGAAGCGGCGGGCGAAATACAGCGCCATTACCAAGGCAAGGAAAATCGCCAACAGCGCGGCAACCAGCAAAGTCGCCAAGAAGAAGGTTTGCAGACCTTGTTTGGTATAGCTCAATTCGGCGTATTTCGCCCGCGCCGCTTCAATCAGCGTCGCGTCTTGCGCCACATCCTGCGGGATGGGCTGGCGGAAAAACAAGGCGTAATCGCGTCCGTTGTGCGCGCCGATCAGCATCCAGCCTTGCGCGTACAAGACGTTTTCTATGTTTTCCAAACTGCGTATCGAGCCGGTCTGCTCCAGCTTCTCCCATCCTTCTTTGTCGAGTTCAGGCTGGTTTAGTTTCAGCGGATTGACACTTTTCTCGGTTTTATGGGTTTTGACGTCGTAGAGCGAAAGCTGGGTAAAGCCGCCCGATTTGGCGGCATTTTTCAGCGCCTTGCCCAAATCGCCGTCCACAGACGCGGTGCTGATCAGGTCGATTTGCACCGGCGTAGCATTGCTGACGGCGTTGTCTACCGCCAGATTCAGCGCCGATTTACTCAAGTTCAGGCTGCGTTCTAGGGCTTCGTGGGTATCGTTGCCGAACCACGAATTAATCGTGCCGTTGATGAACTGCGCGGAAATGCCGAACAAGAACACGCCCGGCAATACCGCCACCAGCGTAAACATCCCCGACAGCCGCCGCGCAATCTGCGAGCCGAACACGCCCTTGCTTTTGTCGCGCATGAGGAGCAGGACGTAGCGCGTCAAAACCGACGCCAACACCAGCATCAGCAGCGCACACAGGGCGATAATCCACCAGAAATATTCCGCCAGCGGGCTGGTGCTGCCCGTTGCAATGGTCAGTCCGTAGAGCAGTCCCACCGCCGCCAACACGGCAATCAGGAGAAAGCGGCGCATGGTTTACTCCTGAGAGATGGTCAGCGACTTCCAGCCGGAATCCAAGTGCCAGTTTTTAGAAGTCAATGCGTTGATTTGGAAGGGTTTGGGCAGCTTCGCCGTCGAGAGCAGCAGGCGGATTTCGGCTTGTGTGTCTTTCGCTAAGACGCCGCTTAACGCGCCTTTGGACAGCACTTTCCAGTTGGCGACCGCCCCTACGCCGCGCAAGGCGGTATCGAGCGTGTCGTATTCGGTGGAAAACGTGCCGACGGTTATGCGGTAGCGGTTGGTCAGCGGATGGAAGGAAAGTTTGTAGTGGATGGTGTTGTCGCTGTTGAGCAGCTGGTCAAACTTGAAACGGTAAGACGGCATGGAAGGCGCAGAAAGCTGCCAGCTCAAAGTGAAATTCAACGGCACGCCCTGCCGGAGCGCCTGTTTGAGCTGGTCGGGCAAATCGGTGCGGAAACGGCTGCTGACGGAAAGCTGTCCGGTCTCGGTCAGTTTCGCCTCGGAGCGGGTCACGCTGATGCCCTCCGCCGCCGCATTCAGCGACAGGGCGAGCAACAGCGTTCCAAACAGCCGTTTACTGCTTTTTGATAAGCGCGTAATAAAAGCCATCTTGATGTTTGTTCGGTAAAAGCACACGCGATTCGATCAGCTCGGCATCGGCGTGGCGGTTGAGAAATTTTTGCAACTGAACGTCGTTTTCTTCGACGAACACCGAGCAGGTGGCCAGCAGCATTCTGCCGTTTTTCGTCAGGGTTTGCCAAAGCGCGTCCAGCAATGCCTCCTGCTGACGGGCGGTTTTGGCGGCATCGGTCGGACGGCGCAGCCATTTCACGTCAGGATTGCGCCGCGCCACACCCGAGGCGGTACACGGCACGTCGGCAAGGATGGCGTCGAAAGGCTTTCCATCATACCACGCCGCCAAGTCCTGCGCATCGGCGCAAGCCAGAGCGGTCGTCTGAAACCCCAAGCGGTCGAGATTGTCCTTCACCCTTTTCAGACGACCTTCGTCTATATCCAAAGCGGTAACATGACAATCCGCCAGTTCCAACATATGCCCCGTCTTCCCGCCCGGCGCGGCGCACGCGTCCAAAATCCGTTCGCCGTCTTTAGGGTTTAACAGATACGCCGCCTGCTGCGCGCCGAAATCCTGCACCGACACCAACCCTTCGGCAAAACCGGGCAGGCGGTTCACCGGCACGGCTTCTTCCAGCGTTACCGCATATTCGTCCAACGCCTTAGCCGAAATACCTTCCGCCGCCAGCTTTTCCAAATACGATTCGGCATTGCCGTGGCGGCGGTTGACCCGCAGCGTCATCGGCGGATGCGATTGCAGCGCGGTGGTGATGTTGTGCCAGTGTTTCGGATAATGGTTTTTCAGGTACGCCACCCACCACAGCGGCAGGTTGTGCTTCGCCACATCGTCTTTTTTGCACGAAGCCGCGAGCTTGTCGCGTTCACGCAAAAAACGCCGCAAAATCGCGTTGGCAAACGAACGGTACTGCCCGCGCCCGATTTTCGCGATACTCTCGACTGCCTCGTTGACCACGGCATGAGGCGCATTGCGCGTGTAATGCAGTTGGTACATCGCCGCCAAAAGCAGGCTTTCGAGCTGAGGATTGTCAATAGGCTTTTTCAGCATCTGCGCGAGCATATGTTTCAAGCTGCCCAAATAACGCTGGCAACCGTAGGCAATATCCTGCAACGCGCCGTTTTCCTGCGCCGTCAGCTCGGGATGCGCCGCGCGGATTTGCGCCAACACATCCTGAAGATTACGCCCTTCGGCGACTGCCGCAATGCTGTCGGCGGCGAGTTTTTGGGCGAGGGACATACTCATAAATTCAATTCCTTAAATACCTGCTGTGGTTCGATTTGTTCGTTAAAAATGTAAACGCCGCACAAGCGGTTCGGGCGGTGTTCGGGGCAAGATTCAAATTGTGTTAATCCGATTGCCCGCTCATGACAATATCCATATAGTCCGTTCTTTTCAACGCACATAAGGATTCATCATGAATTTACGCTTCCTCTCCCTGCTTGCCGTTTCCGCCGCACTCGTTTCCGGCAGCCTGACCGCCGCGGCGGCACCGCACAAACATTCCCGCGCCATCTCCCAAGCGCAAGCCGTCAAAATCGCCAAGAAACGCGTCGGCGGCGGCCGCGTTACCGACATCGACCACAGCGACGGACGTTGGGAAATCGAAATCCGCAGAGGCTGCACCGAATACGATGTCGACGTTTCTTCACAAAGCGGCCGCGTCATCAAAGTGGACACCGACAACCACTGCGACGATTAATCGATTCTTGATAATGGATTCTTATAGGCAGCCGAACTGTCTGTCCGGCTTTTCTGTTTTCAGACGACCTCAAGCTTGCCCGAGGTCGTCTGAAAACATTTTATCTGCCGTTTTGCCTGATTCGGGAATTTCAGACGACCACCCCGTCACGTTCCAACAATGCCCGATAGCGTTCGGCATCCTGCGGCGAATAGCAACAGAAAACGATTTTTTCGACAGACGGACACTGCGGTAAGGTTTTTTTCAAAATCGCCAAAGCAGTCTCGGCAGCCAAGTCGGCGGGGAAACGGTACACGCCCGTGCTGATACAGGGGAAGGCGATGCTGCGGATGCCGTGTTCTTGCGCCAACAGCAGGGAATTTTGATACGCCTCCGCCAGCTTGACCGCTTCGCTGCGATGTCCGCCGAACCAAACCGGCCCGACGGTGTGAATCACAAATTTCGCCGGCAGCCGGTAGCCTTTGGTGATTTTCGCTTCGCCCGTGCGACAGCCGTTCAACTTTCTGCACGCTTCCAGCAATTCCCGCCCCGCCGCGCGGTGAATCGCGCCGTCCACTCCGCCGCCGCCCAACAACGAGGCATTGGCGGCGTTCACGATAGCATCGACTTCAAGTTTCGTAATATCGCCTTCGACTACTTCAAACACTGCCATGATCTGCTCCTAAACGTGGGGAATCTTGTCGTCAGTTCAACAAAACCAAATGTTTCCCTACTGATATTTTCAGACGACCTCTAAGCTATCCGAAGAAAGGTCGTCTGAAAATTAATGAGTCTGCAAACGGCTTCTACAAAACCGTCCCAACCTCAATCTTATGCCCCGCCGCAAACGCCGCAATCGGCATCCGTTTGCTGCCGGAAGGCTGCAATTCGGTAATCTTCAACGCGTTCTCGCCGCAGGCAACGACCAAGCCGTCAGCCGAACAAGACAACACTTCGCCCGCCCTGCCTTGTTGTGCCACTACTTCAGCACGCCAGATTTTCATCGGTTTGCCTTGATATTCTACCCACGCAGCGGGAACGGGATTGAAGGCACGGATTTTGCGTTCAATCACTGCCGCGCTTTCGTTCCAATTGATACGCGCCTCTTCCTTGCTTAATTTTTGTGCATAAGTCACGCCTTCTTCAGGCTGCTTGACGCTTTTCAGACGACCCTCTGCCTTTAATTGTTGCAAATCAGCAACAATCGCTTCCGCACCGAGGTTCATCAGCGCTTCGTGTACTTCGTTGGCGGTATCGGTCGGCTGAATGGCGTAACGATGTACGCTGACCACATCGCCAGTGTCCAAGCCGATATCCATCTGCATGATGCACACGCCCGTCTCGGCATCGCCCGCTTCAATCGCCCGCTGAATCGGCGCCGCGCCGCGCCAACGGGGCAGCAGCGAGGCATGGATGTTGAGACAGCCGTGTTTCGGCGTATTCAACACGTCTTGCGGCAAAATCAGTCCGTAGGCGGCAACGACCATTACGTCGGCCTCGACCTCTTTGAGCATTTGCAGGGATTCGGCGTTGTTGCGCAGTTTTTCAGGCTGCGCCACGCGCAAACCCAATTCCAACGCGGCTTGCTTCACGGGAGACGGGGCAAACTGCATCCCGCGTCCTTTGGGACGGTCGGGCTGGGTCAACACCAGCGGGATTTCAAAACCGGCGGCGGCTATGGCTTTCAAGGCGGCAGCGGCAAAATCGGGCGTACCGGCAAAGATGACTTTCATGGGGAAACTCCTTGGAAATGGGTTTCAGACGACCTATATAGCGCAACGGCAAACATTGCGACAGGTCGTCTGAAAGTTTGAAAAACAACGGCTTGCCTGCCGCTTCCCTCTTTCAGACGACCTGTTCGACCGTATCATTCGGCTTTTAGATGGTGTGTTTCTGACGTTTTTTCAGTTTGGTCTTAATCCGCCCCTGCTTGAGCTGCGACAAGCGTTCGACAAAAACGATGCCCATCAGGTGATCCAGCTCGTGTTGCACGCAAATCGCCAGCAGACCGTCCGCCTCCAGTGTGAACTTCTCGCCTTTTTCGTTCAAAGCCTCGACCTTGACGCGTTCGGCGCGGGTAACGGTGTCGTAAATACCCGGCACGGACAGGCAGCCTTCTTCGTAAGTGGTTTCGCCGTCTTTTTCAACAATGACGGGGTTGATGAACACGCGCGGCTCGCTGCGGTCTTCGGTCAAATCCATCACGACGACGCGCTCATGCACATCGACCTGCGTCGCCGCCAGCCCGATGCCGCGCGCTTCGTACATGGTTTCAAACATATCGGCAACCAGCTTTTGGATGCGCTCATCGACTTTTTCGACAGGCTTTGCCACGGTGTGCAGTCGCTCGTCGGGATATTGCAGGATATTCAGTAAAGCCATAATTTTCTCTTCGTTTTTCAATACTTGGGACGCGCATCCAAACGCATCCGGCAGCAGATCGTGTGTGTTTTCATACAAATTTTGCGTCTGTCTTCACAATTCCCGTGATGACACCAACATTCAATGATAAAATATGTACCAATGAATTTCCGTTCAATGCGCACGAAACGCCCATTGACGTTTTTTAAAGGGGGACGGCGGTTTTTGCAAACTCCCGGCCATTTCATTTTCTCCGTTTATCATTTAAAGACAAACCGAATCAATTTCAAGGGGAACGGTTATGCAACAACGTATTATAACCCTGCTTTGTGTCGCGGGCATGGCAATTTCCGCCCACACTCAAGCAGCTTCATTAAAAGTGCGCCCCGATGCGCCGCAACGCTACGTCGTGAAAAACGGCGACACACTCTGGGGCATCTCCGGCAAATATCTGTACAGCCCGTGGCAGTGGAACCGCCTTTGGGGTGCAAACCGCGGCGAAATCCGCAATCCGCACCTGATTTATCCGGGTCAGGTGTTGGTTTTGCGCTACGTCAACGGCCGCCCGCAACTGGGCTTCGAAAACGGCTCCGCAGGCAATGATGGCATTCCCGTCATCAAGCTCAGCCCGCGCGTTCGCGAAACCTCTTCAGGCTACGGCATCCAAACCGTCAACGTGAACTTCTACCGCATGTTCATGCAACATCCGCAGTTCATCGACCAAATGAAGACCCAAGACGCACCGCGCCTGATCGACGGCCCTGACAACCGCATTATGTACAGCAAAGGCGAACGCGTGTACGCCTACGGCATTACCGAACCCGGCCGCTATCTGGTTTACCGCGCCGTCAAAGACCTGACCGATCCCGATACCCGCAAATACCTCGGTCAAGAAGTCGTCTTCAGCGGCATCGTCAGCACCCTGCCCTACACCAACAGCGCGCTGGACTCTGCTTCCGACGAAGACCGCAAATATCTGAAAGACGGCGAATACTACACCCGCCTGCACCCGCTGGCGAAAGTGCCGACCCAAACCGCGCAACCTATGATCGTGGAAGAAGCCGTTTCCGAAATCCGCAAAGGCGATTTTCTGCTGAAAATGGATGGCGAAACCGAGCCTTTCCAAATCATGCCGCACGCGCCGACGCAACACATCGACGGTAAAGTCATCTCCATCCTCGACGGCGTACATGAAGCCGGACAATTCCAAACCGTTACCCTGAACAAAGGTTCTGCCGACGGCTTGGACAAAGGCACGGTCTTGAGCATTTACAAACGCGACCGCCAAGTGAAAGTTGATTTGGAAGACGGCAAAAAAGGCCGTAAGAGCGTAGTCAAATATGTTTCCATCCCTGCCGAAGAAACCGCATTAGCTATGGTGTACCGCACCGGCGAACATCTCTCGTCCGCCATCATTTTGGAAAACCTGACCAACGTCAACATCGGCGACACCGTATCCGAACCCGGCCGCGACTTGGACAACATGTCTGACGACAAACCGCACGTCCGCAACGAGCCGCAAGATTCCCACGATACGGAACACAACCAATACAATATCCACAGCAACATCAATAAATATTGATAGATTGCCGACAAGAAAACGTCGTCTGAAAATTTCAGACGACGTTTTTTCATAAAATTTTGAATAAGCAACGCCGTACTGTCATTCCTACTCAGGCGTGAGTCTGATCCTGAGTTTTCCAGAAAAATATGAAGATTGCCGCAATCCCAAGCCTCCAAATACCCGCCCGCGCGGGAATGACGATGTCGATATTTCTTGCTATCGCTCGCTCTATCTGCCCAATCCGATTTATCCTCAAGATAACTTGTTTCTTGAACGTGCCGATAAACTTCTGCCGCTCATCCCTACCAAGTCATAAGCGGATATATTGTTACCTATCGAATCAGTCACGCGCCAAACAGGTCGTCTGAAACCTTTTCAGATGACCTGTTTGACCATGGGCGCGGTGTTAACTGCCTGCGCCGACGGTGTAAACTTTACCAATGCTGCCGGGGTCTTGCAGGACAGCGGCGACAGCGGTGGCAAGTCCGTTTCGGCTCATGTAGTTTTTAGGGATGCTGTCGGGGTGGTCGGTCAGGATGTGGCGGCTGTCTTCGCTGTTGTCCAAGCCGCAGGGGCGGAGGATGGTCCAGTTCAGGCTGCTTTGTTTGAGGTAGATTTCGGCTTCGGTTTTTGCGCGGACGGCTTCGCCGAGGGCTTGTTTGAAGGGTTCGCTCATCATGTCCCATTGTTCGCCGCAGCCCATGCTGGTAATCAGGATGAAACGGGCTTGCGGGTTGGCGGCTTGGGCGGCGGCGATGATGTTGATGTTGCCCAGTGCGTCGCTGCGTATGCCTTGCTCGTTTTTGCCGCCGACGAAACTGATGACGCTGTCGGGGCGGTATTGTGCGAACACTTTGTCGAGCGCATCGGTATCGAGCGCGTCGGCTACGGTCGTCTGAATGCGGTGTTCGCTAAAGAACGAATCTTCAGACGGCTTTCTTAATACGGCGACGGTGTCGGCGGGGTGGGTGAGCGTGCGGATGAATGCGCGGCCGGACGGGCCGTTGGCGCCGAAGATAAGTTGCATGAGGACTCCTTTGTGTGTCGGATGGTAAGGGGTTCAATAATTTGTCCACTTTGTTGTGGAAGAGTCGTGTGGGGTAAGGATTTTTGATTTTCAGACGACCTTATTTGCATTTGAATGTTGTGTGGTCGTGGGCATAGCCCACGCTACGTTCCGACTATTGTGAAACTGAAACCCAAAAGCGTACCCTGCACGGTTCGTGCTTTGCCCTCTCCCTAGCCCTCTCCCACGGGGAGAGGGGATGGGGTGGCAGGTAAACTCTAAGTGGCAGAGAAGCCAAAAATGGGGGCAGTCGTAGCGTGGGCTTCGCCCGCGACTTTGACCCAAAGGTCGTCTGAAATCTGTATTTGGGTTTCAACAAAACTCGCTACATTCGCTTTAACTTCGTTGATGTTTGCACTTTCAGACGACCTTGTTGTGTTTGAAGCCGTGTGGTCGTGGGCAAAGCTCACGCTACTTCTTTTTGGTTTTCTTTCGTGACAGAGCTGCGGTCGTCTGAAAACGGGTAAAGTAGGTTTTATAACAACTGTCGTAATGCGGGCTTTGCCCTCTCCCTAGCCCTCTCCCACGGGGAGAGGGAATGGGTTGGCAGGGAAACTCCAAGTGGCAGAGAAGCCCAAAATGGTTGAATCTCAGTATCCTCAATCCCCTCTCCCCGTGGGAGAGGGCTAGGGAGAGGGCGGTAAGCGCAAGCTTACTTTGGGCAAACGCCAATCTTGCAGGCAGCCTGTCGAATCATCGGATATTTGCGATGCCGGAAGATGATTTCGTTTGTGCAGGAATGCGGCAATTTTTATCGGTTCCAGCCAAAGGTCGTCTGAAACCTGTTTAAGCTGCCTCAAACAGTTTTCTCATGGCTTCGATTTGGTGTTGTTTGAGTTCGCCTGCTTCGTCGCGGCCGACGAAGATTTTGAACATGGCGCCGCCGTTGCGGTTGATGAAGTTGAGCGAGCAGGTGTCTTTGCCCATAAACGGACGCTCTAAAAGGTAGATGGCGGCGCAGTTTTCGTAATAGATATGACCGTGTACGCCGCCGTCGGTTTCGGGGTGGTCGAAATTGTAGAAGCCACGGCCGACTTTGCCGCCGGGCAGTTTGCCGGTGACTTCGACGATGGCGTCGGGGGTGTGGGCGATGAAGGTGACGGCTTCGTCCCAAGCGGCGACGGCTTGGAGGATTTCGACGATGCGGCTGCCTTCGGTTTGGCGGATGCAGTTTTCGGGCAGGCAGCGGATGACGTCTTCAAAGCTGCATTGGTTTTGCCCGGCGAGCATTTCGAGCACTTGGCCGGGATTTTTTTCCAATGATTGGCGCAACATGATTTGTTGTTCGGATGAAAGTTTTTGCATGGTTTGATCCTTTTCTTGGGTCGGAAGGGTGAGCATGAGTTTACGGATGAGGGTGGGCGACCAGTAGCGGCCGCTGGTGTTCAGGCGGATGAGGCCGTCTGAACCTTTTTCTTCAAAGAGCTGCATTGCCTGCCATTGGGCAATCAGCTTCTGCGCGGCGGCGTTGCCGTCAAACAGCGAGGGATTCAGACGACCTGTTTCCATGTCGTGCTGCACTTGTCCGAGCAGGGTTTTGTTCGGGCTGTGACCGCTCATGAAGGCGATGTTTTTTTCGCCTTTCGGGGTGGCGAGGTAGCTGTCCAAATCGCCCTGCACCTGATAGCTGAAGCCGCCGAGGTTGCCGCCTGCGCCGGAGCCGAACGCCCAGCAGGGGATATTGGATTTGACCAGAGTGTTGTAGCGATTGCGTTCGCCGCGGCCGGGATAGGCGAAATGGCTGTTGCTGACTTGGTTCCAGCCTTTTTGCGCCAGCGTTTCGACGGCGTAGGCGTATTGGTCTGCCTGAACGTCGAAACCGGGCGGGGCGGGAAATGCGCCTTTCTCCACCATGCGGTTGATAGGCAGCATGGGATAGAGGTTGAAGGCGTAGGTGTCGAGTCCGGACAAAGGCAGGGCGGTGGCGCGTTCGAGGTCGTTTTGCCAAACGGCGTCGGTTTGGTTGGGCAGGCCGAACATCAAATCGACAACGATGACGGCATTGATTTCACATAGTTTTTCCAGATAGGCAAAGGCTTCGTCGCCGCCGTGTTTGCGACCGAGGCGGCGGCGGATGGCGGTGTCGAAGGTTTGCACGCCGATGGAAATGCGGTTGGCGCCCGCTTCGATGCAGGCTTGGGCTTTTTCGATGTCGAAATGGCTCATGCGGCCTTCGATGGTGAACTCGCAGTCGTCAGCAATCGGCAGGTATTGGTAACAGGCGCGGATGAGTCTGGCGAGGTCCGGGGTTTGCAGCGCGGTGGGCGTGCCGCCGCCGAAATAGACGGCGCGGATTTTGCCGTTGCCTTGGCGGATTTCGGATTCCGCCGCCATTTCTTCGATGATTTTGTCGGTGTAAACGCTGCTGTAACTCTCTTTCCATGCGTTGCGGTAGAAGCCGCAGAACACGCAGTGGTTGGCGCAGAAGGGGATGTGCAGATAGGCGAGCGCGTCGGAATCGGCGGCATGGGGGAGCTTCTGCCGCCAGATGTTCTGCCATTGCGGACGGGGAATCGGTATGCCGCCCCATATCGGCATCAACGCCTGCCGTTCGGGAAAGGCTTTGGGCGCGGATTGGCGCGGTGTCCAAACAAGCTGCTGTTCCATATTTGATTAAAAATGATTATTAACCATATTTGAAAATTAAATCACTAGTGATAGGTAGTGTCAAGGGACGATAGCGAGGGGAAACAGAAAATGAAAAGTATCGGTAACTGACTATAGTGGATTAACTTTAAATCAGGACAAGGCGACGAAGCCGCAGACAGTACAG
>ERZ772948.143-NODE-143-length-43585-cov-39.045716_pt1 | contig 43585 bp, 68 predicted proteins | sample MGYA00511945_ERZ772948 | MGnify/ENA primary metagenome ERZ772948 (study PRJEB29015, sample SAMEA2737927) | human oral metagenome | biome: human oral; feature: human-associated habitat; material: dental | place: China | collected 2141 ... | reverse complement strand
GAGCACCTGACTCTTAATCAGGGTGTCCAGGGTTCGAACCCCTGGTGGTCCACCATATCGCACGAGTGCGAACATTCAATGGCCTGTTCCTTAAATTGGGGCAGGTCATTGCTATAATTAAATACAATTTCAACCCTATCATCAAATATGGTAGCTTGCTTTATGAAAGTGTCGATAATGCTTGCCCTACCTTGTTTGGTGGTAGTGTTTTCTTTTGCCATTTTTGTCAAAAAGAACTCTATATGTTCCGCAGTTAATTGGATTTGATTACTTGCCATTTCGTGGTTCGCACGGCGTGTCATTTGGTCTTGTAATTCCGCCTCAGTTTTCTCGATTTGATTTTGTAACGTGTCAGATATAAACCCTTTGGCGATTGCTTTCATATAATTATCTAATTCCGATTGCAATTGTTTTATGCGATCATTGACGGCTTGTAATTCTAATTCGCTTGTACTAATCATATCTTTGTTAGCTTTAACCGCTAATTCCGCCAGTTGCTCGATGGTATTAGGTTGATTGAGTATCTCAAGGGTTTTGTTTATAACAATATCCTATACTAATTCACGTTTTAGATTTGGTGCATCGCATGAATGATGTTTCCGTCTATTGTTGCACACATAATAGTAATGCTTTTCACCGCTCCTAGAAGTTGCCGTAGAGCCTACATAATGAGCGTTACACTTTCCGCAGTATAATTTACCGCACAAATTGTAAAACTCGCTCCTAGATGCCTTTAATTTAATTCTACGGCTATTGTCTGATTGCACTTTATCAAATATTTCCTTTGTGATAATAGGTGGGATAGCATTTTCTATCACAATGTCATTCCATTTCATGATGCCGATGTATTTCTCATTGCTTAAAATGCGTCTAACCACCGCATATGAGAACTTTCCGCCTTTCTTGGATAAATACCCTTTAGAGTTTAGAAACGAGCATATAGAGGGGATAGAGTGGCCTTTTAGGTACATATCAAATATACGTTCTACTGTTTTTGCCTCACGTTTATTTATAATGAGTGAATTATCCTTTGTTTTGTCATATCCTAGAGGTGTAGGTGTGCCATTCATCTTGCCTTTTAATGCGTTATCAGTCATGCCACGTCTAACCTTTTGAGCCAATTCTGCACTGTAATATTCCGCCATACCCTCTAATACGGATTCTAGGATAATACCAGCTGGGTCGCTACTTATATTTTCCTTTGCACTTATCACCTTAACACCATTACGTTTTAGAATGGACTTATATACAGCACTATCCTCACGGCTACGGCTAAAGCGGTCCAATTGGTACACGATAACATATTCAAAGTTATGTTTCTTTGCATCATCAATCATTTGCCTAAACTCTGGGCGGTGGTCTGTGCGTGCCGATAATGCCCTGTCCGTGTAAATGTGAGTAATAATGATACCTTCACGCTCTGCATATGCCTTGCACTCTCTTATTTGTCCTTCTATTGATTCATCACGTTGTTTGTCTGATGAATATCTAGCGTATATTACTCCCTTTGATAATTCCATAGTTAATCCTCTCTAGTATAAAAGCCACCTGTGTAGGTGGCTTTTTTTATTTTACATCGTTCTAAAGCGTTCGTTTTCTTCCATTCTTCTTTTTAGTGCATCTTGTGTGCCTTTATCTACCTTGTGCAAATCGTCCATTTCTTCCTGTGTCATAGAGATGGTAGCGTTTAGAAAATCCTGTTCGTCCATCAATTCAGATGTACCATCATCATAATGTACTAATACTTTTGTACCATCTAATGCTTTAAATTCTTCATGAGATACGATATCTTTTGCCATTGCGGTAGTAGATAGTGCCAATAATGCAGTTAATAATACTAAAGTCTTTTTCATTCCCTTATCTCCCTTACTTGAAATGATGATAGAAGTTAATATCGGTTAGCGTTTCATCTTTTAGATCATACCGCCTTACCATTTCTTCTACTAAATTAACATGGCTATCCAGGTAGAAATCATCATTGATGATATGAGATAACTCATGCCGTATTTCTGCTTTCATTTTATCATGTGGCAAGTTTTTATTCACATATATATTATGTGTATCTATATCTTCCGTTTCTTCTGATATAGCCTTAACAGATGGTAAATCGCAGTAAATTATATTTACTACCAATACAACACACTCCCTAACATTATTTATTTTTAGATTTCAAAAACTCGATGTATTCCACCGCTTTTTTCAAATCATCTTTTGATATGTCTTTTGCAGCCGAGAATAGAAGTCTAGCACCTGGTCGAGTACGTAACATTTCAGCATACTCCGCCGTTTCCTTGTCTACGTAGTACCCATTTGGTACTTGCATTTGTTGAGTATCATCAATTTCATCACTTTCCCCTGTTAGATATGAAATTGATACACCAAAATACTCGGATAGCTTTTGCAATTTATCAATTTTTGGTTTTGACCTTCCTTTTCGCCAATCAGCAAGCGATGCCTGTGATATTCCTGTATCTTTTGACACTCTATAAGCCGTTAATTCCCTTTCTTTCATGATTTCGAATATGCGGTCATATGCCATTTTATCCACCTATTTATAAAAAGTTAAAAATAAAACTGTAATTATTAATTATTTTTATTGTGAGTTAATTGAATTACTAGCATATACGTAGTACTATGCAATCACAGGGTAACGCAAATACATAGTAATGTAAAAGCGTTGCATATACTAAATAAATACTTAGTAATTTGATTGTAGCAAAAAGCGAGGTGATAATCAATGAATTTGCAAAAAATCAAGCAACTTATGAAAGACCAAGACATGACAGCTTATACACTGTCAAAGAAAACTGGTATTTCACAGGCGGCGATAGGACAATGGCTAAACGGCAAAAATGGGGCAAGCGTTACAAGCCTTCAAAAGTTGGCTGATTGTTTTAATGTACCAATTGGCGAACTCATCAAAGAGGAGTGAGAAAGTGAGGTTATTTATAGAAGAGATTTATAAATTTTACGAAAACCCTAAAAATCTAGCCGAGTTTGAAAAATGGAAAGAGGCTAAAGCATCTAAAGGAAAGGATATGGGAAATGATGAAATTGATTTGGATATTGAGAGTGGTAGCGTGCCTAATGGTTATAGGTACGATAGGGTCAATTGAAATTAATCGAATTGATTTTTACACAGCAATTCTTCAAATCTTGCTTGGCTTTGTACTTTTAATTTTAAGCAACTATTGGGCAAGGGAAGTTAGATTTTATGAAAGAAAAAAAGTCCGCTAATCATGGCGTAGGAAACCATAGCGGACTTGGTAGAGTAATCTGCAAAATACTCTACCTGTATTGTAACAGAAACAGGAGAAAAAACAATGAAAAACATGAACAAAGCAGTATTAGTATTAGGTATTTCAGCATTAGCAGTAAACGTAGCAAGTGCAAATAATAACACATTGGGCGGTACAGACAACACAATCACCGCATCATCTCATAGCAGTGCAGTATTCGGCTATCAAAATACGATTGACGCCAATAATGCGATTGCATTCGGTGAAAATAATGTGGCGAGTGGCACTAACTCTTTTGTCGGTGGCAATAATAGCAAAGCGACTGGCCGTAATTCACTTGCATATGGTAGCCATGCAGAAGCGTTGGTTGAATACACATATGCGATTGGGTCGCAAGCTAGAACTTCCGCATATGATACTGTGGCAATCGGTAATGGTGCATATGTAAGTGGTACATCTAGCGTTGCTATTGGCCGTACAAACAATATCACTGGTGAAAATACAGTGGTTGTAGGTGCTAACAACAAAGATATTAAGGGTAATCAATCAACTGTTATTGGTTACAATAACAAAATGGCTGACGATATGGAACAAACTATCATCGGTGCTAATTCTGAAACAAATGGACAAGGTGCCATGGCAATCGGTACACATACGCAAGCAACTGCAATTGATGCGGTGGCAGTAGGTAATAATATCATCGCTGATAAACAAAATTCCGTGGCAATCGGTACTAACTCTGTTACCGATGATGCGGTAGGTGTAGATGGCATCACAATTAATGGTACTCGCCACGTATTCGCTGGAGAACAACCATCTAGTGTTGTGTCCTTTGGTTCTCGTGAACGTGCTGGTGCTGGCGGTGTTAAATATTACAATAGACAACTTCAAAATGTATCCGCTGGTCGCATTGAGGCGGATAGCCTGGATGCTATCAATGGTAGCCAACTATATGCGGTAGTTGATGAAGTAGAAACAAATGCTACTAATATCAATAAAAATGCACAAGCAATTGCAACAAATAAACAAAACATTAAAGATGTGGCTATTGGCTTAAATATGTTAGGTGATGCGGTGAATGATCATGAACAGCAACTCACTAATCATGAAACACGTATTACAGACCTCGAACATCGTACATACAACTTAACACAAGACATCAATAACAAAGTAAATAACCTAGGCCAACGCATGAATAAATTAGGGGCAAGCTCCGCAGCGTTAAGCGGTTTACACCCATTAGACTTTAACCGCAACGATAAAGCATCTTATGCGGTTAGCTATGGACATTACCGCAACGCTAACGCAGTAGCATTGGGAGCGTTCTATCGTCCTAATGAACGTGTAATGATTGGTGCTGGTATGACATTAGGCGGTGAAAATCAATACACATTAAACGTAGCCTTCAAAACTGGTAAAGGTAGCGAATACTTACAACAAGCTAAAACAGATAAAGGTGAAATTACTCAACTAAAAACACTTGTAGACCAATTAATGAAAGAAGTAGCGGAATTGAAAGGTGATAAATAATGGCTAGTATCTACGAATTAAGCCGTGATTATCAAGAATTATCCTTGATGATTGAAACGGCAGAAACAGAAGAAGAATTACAAGCGATTAATGACACATTAGATGCCATTAGTGATGAACTCGATGTAAAGCTTGAAAATTCAGCTAAGTTTATCAAAAACCTTGATGCAGATATTGATGGACTTGATAAAGAAATCAAACGCTTAACACTTATCAAGAAACGTAAAGCAGCATTGATTGAACGATTAAAACTCAATTGTGATAACGCTATGAAGTTGAACAATGAAACCACAAAGAAAGCTGGTACATTTACATTCAGTTATCGCAAATCAGAAAAAACGATCGTTGATGATGTAAATAAGTTGCCAGATGAATTGAAAAAGGTTGAATACAAGCCGATGGCAGCAGAAATCAAGAAATACATCAAAGAACATGGTTCGGTAGATGGTGCAAGAATTGAAGTTTGCATGAATTTACAAATTAAGTAGGTGTGAATAATGAAGTTTAGAGAATTAAAAGCAAGTGAAATAGATTGCAGAATACAGTCTATAGGGCAAAACAAAACAAAAGCGATTGGAGCAACAATTCTTTTATACAAAGATGCACGTGTTGATATGAATATCCTTGATGAAACTGTAGGTGCTATGAATTGGCAACGTGGACATTCTGTTATCGATGGTAATTTGTATTGTACGATTTCAATTTGGGATGAAACAAAAGAGCAATGGGTTACTAAAAGTGATGTAGGCACAGAAAGTAACACAGAGAAAGAAAAAGGACAAGCATCTGATAGTTTTAAAAGAGCAGGTTTTAATTGGGGTATTGGTAGGGAACTATACACCGCACCATTTGTATATATAACATTACAAGATGGCGAATGGTACGAGGGCCGAGATGGTAAACCTAAATCAAACGCTAAATTCAAAGTAAAAGACATTGCATATGACGAAAACAGAAATATTGTGAAATTGGTTATTGTAGATAGCAGAGGGAAAGTGCGTTATACATTTGGTGAAAATACACCAAACCAAACACAAGAAACAGTGTACAACTGGCAAACGCTAAAAGCTAGAGCCACACAAGGCGGTATTAGTGAAGATGACTTAGTCCATTATGTAACAGAAACATTCAAAGTAAGCAAGCCGTCAGAACTAAAACAAGAGCATTACCAACAAGCATTTAATTGGGTAAACGCTCAAAGGTACGCTAAGCGATGAAGTGGACAACAAATAACATTGAACTGTTACGCTCACCACTGGGCGTAATGGTTGTAATACCAGCCACTCATGACAATGAACTAACGAAATTAGACAAAGAAAAAGAATATGTGATTGAGATTAAAAAGCAGTCTAAATCACGCAGCATGAATGCTAATGCATACTGCTGGATTCTATGTCAAAAGTTATCACTTGAATTAAGCAAAAACGGATACATCTCGAAAGAAGATGTGTATCGGAAAGCTATTAAAGAATGTGGTCATTTTACATACGTTCCTGTAAGGAAAGATGCAATAGAACGTTACATACAAATATGGCGAGGCCATGGACTTGGCTGGATAGCCGAAGATGCTGGCGAATGTCAAAACCTAAAAGGTTATCACAATGTAATGTGCTATCACGGCTCCTCAGTATATAACCAGCAAGAAATGGCGAGGCTAATTGATTGTTTAACCGATGAATGTAATCAACTGGGTATCCATTTAGAACCTAGCGAATACATTCAATCGCTCATAGAGGGGTGGGGAGATGAACAACAGAAAGAAAAGAGATAACAAATTATATGCAGTAACACGAAAACAAGCATATGAACGTGATAACGGCTTATGTGTGATATGCGGGAGCGTGGCTACTCAATGCCATCACATAGTATTTAGATCACAAGGCGGATTAAGTGATTTAAAAAATCTTGCTTGCTTGTGTACGGATTGCCACTATCAAGCACATGGCGTGTTTGCAAAAGAGATAAGAAGAAACCTATTGAAGGAAGTAGAAAAGAGGACTGACGAATATGAAAGAAATCAAAGTTATTAAAGCCTGGTGTAATAGTCAAATTGAGTATTACCAACAATGGGAAAGCGAAAAAGAATACAACGATGCAACAAATGAACTTAGATTGTTGCATACTTTGTCAAAAATGCTAGATAGTGCTATTGAAGAAAATCAAAAACCAGCTAACTCGATTGTGTTCCATGGTAGCGATATCAAATATGGAAATGCAGATAGCGAGGATAGAGATAGATAATGGCAGAACGTAGAATGATGGCTAAATCTGTAATTGATACGGATGCATTTTTAGATATGCCAGCAAGCACTCAAAGCCTTTATTTTCATATGCTGTTAAGGGCAGATGATGATGGATTCATTGCAAGTCCTAAAGGGATATTGAGAATAATCGGTGCTAGTGATGATGATTTAAAACTTTTACTAGCAAAACAATACCTTTTTAGGTTTGAAAGTGGTGTTGTTGTAATCAAAGATTGGAAGATACATAACTACATTCAGAGTGATCGCTACAAGCCGAGTTTACAGCCAGAGCGTGAGTTGCTGACTATCACTGCTAATAAGGAATACACACTGACTAACAGTGATGTATCCAATATGGATACAGAATGTATACAAAATGTATCCATAGGTAAGGTTAGGTTAGGTAAGGTTAGGTTAGGTAAGAATAATATGTCGAGTAAACTCGACTGCACGGACGAAATTATCCGACACCTTAACATGCGTGCTGGTACTAAATATAAAAGTAATACCGCTAAAACAAAGCAATTAATCAATGCGAGATTGAATGAAGGCTTTACACTTGAAGATTTTAAAATAGTCATTGATAAAAAGTGCGTTGAATGGTGTGGTACTGAATTTGAAAAATTCCTAAGACCTAATACGCTATTCGGAACTAAGTTTGAATCATATCTAAATCAGAATGTTGTTAAGCCAAAGAGCAAAAAGGGCGATGCAATTGATGCGGTTAAAGATTTATACATGAAATATGGTGGTGATAATGGTGAACAAGAAACAACAGATAGTGAAGATACTATCGACATTACAGCTAGCGTACAGTACTGATTTATCAATAGAACGATTAGAAATGTATGTTGAAATGTTGGCGGATATCAATCCAATTACATTAGAACAAGCGATAAAAAATATAGTTAAGACAAGAAAATTCTTACCTACTATAGCAGAAATCAGAGAAGAGTGTTCCGCATTAAGTGCATATGTGAATATGCATGATGAAGTAGAAACCGCACAAACTGCATGGGAGAAAGTAATAAAAACAGTAAGTGCTTATGGATATGACAACGGAAAGGAGCATTTAGAGGGAATAACCTTAACGGCTGCAAGGGCGATATGGTCGTCCTTTGACCCTAGAATGGGCCATGAATATAACGAGGCAAGTTGCAGATCACAATTTATTAGAAACTATGAACAACTGGTAGAACGTGAGAAACACCGCCAACGTATGGCAAATTCAATAAAGGATAATCACATACTATTGAAAGCGCGAGAAAAGGCGGAACATGATAAAGCCTTGATAAGTGCTGGTCAAAAGCAAATTGAAATGACACGCACAGGCAACTTGGTAGAAGTAGCCAAAGAACCAGTAGATGTAACAGAAATAATCAACAAAAGCAAAATATCTGATAAAGGGAAAGCGTTGTTAAAACAGGCAATAGGTGGATAAATGAAAGAAAGCGTAAAAGAGTTTGATGTAAGCGTGAATGTAAATTTCAATGTTAGCTTTCAAGTGCTGGCGAATAATGAGGCACAAGCACTAACTAAAATCGAAAACTTGCTTGAGATTATGAGAAACGAGGCAACAGTCGATTGCCATATTCATCCTAGCTACGATGTGTACGTGGATGAAGTCGAAGCAAGACTAAATCATCTTAGTTACTGAAAATCGATTTAAAAGCCCTGTAAGGCGAGTTAATATTTTGAACGATAAATCATAAGGGCGAAATAGTAGATACACCATAACAAGGCGGTGTGGTACGTAGAATTAGAAAATAGGAGTTGAATATATGAACCAAGTACAACTGTTAGGGAATTTAGCACGTGATGCTGAATTGAGATTTACACAAAGCGGGAAAGCCGTGGCAACTTTCACAGTAGCTGCAACCAATACATACATTGACAGCACAACCAATGAAACAAAAGAACAGACTGCTTTCATCAATTGCGTAGCATGGGGCAAAACAGGGGAAGCGGTTGGGAACTGCAAAAAAGGAGAGCGATTACTTGTAAATGGCCGTATTCAAACACGTTCCTATGAGGACAGCAACGGACAAAAGAAATATGTAATCGAGGTAGTTGCGGATTTCGTAGGACGAAAATTAGAGGGCGAATTTGATAGTGGTAGTAACTTTGATAGTTTTGATACCACAAATCAAAATATTCCATTTTAAGAGATGAGAAATGAAAGGAAGTAACAATGCTAGTCAAAAACGAGAATGAATGGTGCTGGGTAATCGATGGACATATAGGGTATCCAGAAAAAAGCATAGAAGATTGTGTGAATGATTTTGCTAAAACGTATCCAGAAGAAGAAGTACCAAAGATTAGAGTTGGTAATCCTTATTATTATGTTCCTAGTGTTGATGCTGAACGAGTTATTGAAGATATTGTAAATAGTGATCTTGACGATGAAATAGCGGAATATTCGGAAGATTATTTGCTTGATGTAAAGAAAGAACATATGCAGGAATTGGAAAAGGAATTAACAAATGTATTTCGTGAATGGGAAATACGACATGGATATGATAATAGAGAATTTGTAATCTGTGAAACCATTAATCCTTTTGAAACAGGAAGTGATAAATGAAAGCACCATGTAAGGGGTGCGAATACAGAGAAGTAGGTTGTCATGGTAAATGCACCGCATACCAATCGTATAAGCAGGAAAAGAAACAACAATTTGATAATGCAGTAATGAGAAATGACATTACAGCATACATAGGGGATAACGTGATGAGAATAAGAAAGTGCAATCGTAATAAGAAATACGGATGCACAGTAAATGACTAGAGGTTAGGAGATAAATATGTACGAATTACAAGAAAAAGCAATCAATGCAGCAAGAACAGTTTTATTAAACGAGTTATGTTGCAGTGCTGATAGACTAGAACCTAGTGATATGTATGTAGTATGGTTCTGCAAAACGTTACAAAACTGGAAAGCATTGGTAAGCGGTGTATATATCAAAAAGTATGTCGAAGTTACATATAACGGAGATAATGGAGAGATGTATGTTGATGTGTACAAGAAAATGTGTAATCGATGCTTAAAAGATGGCGGTGATGAAGATTGTTAACAGACAAGAAGAAAAAGAAAGTAAATAGTAAACGAAAAGGTGCAGATGGAGAACGTGAATTTGCCAATCTATGCAAGGAACATGGATTTGATGTGAGACGAACGCAACAGTATTGTGGAAATACAGGTGATGCCAGCGATTGTGTTGGACTACCTAATATCCACATTGAGGTAAAGCGTGTACAAGCATTAAATATCGACAAAGCAATGGCACAAGCAATTCACGATAGCGAACATAAAAATGTGATGCCAATCGTGGCACATAGAAAGAATAATGCTGAATGGTTAATCACCATGAGGGCGGATGATTGGTTTGAGATGTATAAGAAAGGCGGGTTTAGTGATGGCTGTTAATACAGCGACATATGGTATTCCCCATAATTGCAAAAACTGGCTAGCATTAGCATCTGTAGTATGGGGAGACATAGATATAAGCGAAGCAATACATATTGTTACTGACAGAGGTAGGGGATTACCTACCAAAAGAAGCATACAAGATGAATTTGCATTGACTGATAAGGTTATCGAGCTTTGTAAGCAAGGGATGACAAATCGGCAAATCATGGCCAAATTAAATATATCGAGAAATCGAGTTGTTAGAGCGAAGAATTGGGGAGAATGGAATAGTGTTAGTAAAACGAATGAATGAATATGTTGAGTTGCCTACACGAGGCAGTAAATGGAGTGCTGGTTTAGATCTGTATTGTCCATTCGATATTACAGTACCAGCAGATACACAGAAAAAAATACAGCTAGGAATAGCGGTACAGATACCTGACTTTCATGTTGGTTTATTGGTTCCTCGTAGTAGCATGCACAAGACACCGCTACGTATGGCAAATAGCATGGGAGTAATTGATAGCGACTATACAGGCGAAATATGTGCAGTGTATGACAATGTATCGTGCAAGAATTACACGATTAAGCGTGGCGAACGTATAGCACAGTTGTTAATTGTTCCAATATTATTGCCTGACGTTGAAGAAACAGACCGATTGTACGAAACAGAAAGAGGTAGTAATGGGTTCGGTAGTACAGGAAAGTAGACAGTAAATAGACAGAAAAGATAGTAGAAAGACAGATATAGGCGGTGAAATATCCGCCTTATCATAAGAGGTAACTATGATGGATTTTGAACTATTATCAAGTGCGTTAACAATAGTGCATGGTAACGATATATATAAGCCTGTTATTAAAAGTAGCCCAGAGGGTATTTTTTCGGAATATTGTATAGGTGGTGTAAAAATTGCAATAATGATGAGCATGTTCGATTTGAGAAAAGGATGGATGTCATTAGAAGAATATACAAGACTGGTACGAAGAAATGCACTCTTTGAGTATATGGAATTCGTTGAAAGTAAGCGTAAAGAAGAATGGAATGATGCGTTAAATCGATGGAAAGAAACACAAGGTGATAACAAATGTTAGGCTATAGCGGATACACAGAACATTCTGATTATTACATAGCGCCACATGATACATGGGAAAGTGCATTTGAATTTCTAAAGCAACTGGCTTGTGAAAGTGAAGATGATGAATTTTGCATCGGTGAAATGCAAGATGATTTACAAGACAACGGAATGTTTATAAAAAACGTGAAGTGGTACAAATGGAATGAAGATAAAGGAGAGTGGGTAGAGTATGATTAAGCGTTATAAAAAGAAACCAATTGTGATTGAAGCAATACAGTATACGCGAAAAAATACGGAAGAGTGTGTGAAATTTTGCGGAAAAGACTTTATATGTTTCAATGATAACGAAATTCTCATTAAAACATTAGAGGAGCAATATAAAGCGTTGTTAGGTGATTATATCATCAAAGGTATTAAAGGTGAGGTTTATCCATGTAAGCCTGAAATATTTGAAATGACATATGAAGAGGTATAACTATGAACGATAAACAATTTACAGATGAACTGTTTAAACGCATGTATGATCTAGGGTATCGAAAAGCCGAAATTGAAAGTGGTGTATTGTTCTTTTTTAACGGTAAAAGGGAGCTTTTAAACTATTTCTTGCCACGTGTGATGGTGGCTAGTACATGTTTTGAGGGAAAAAATCAGTTGATTGACATTGCTGAATATCTAGGTATTGTTGATTGGTCAAAAATAGAAGTTGATACACCGATTTTTGTAAGGAATAGAATTGAAGATATGTGGAAATGTAGATATTTTGCCAAATATGAAGATGGAAAAGTGTATACGTGGTGTGGTGGAAGAACATCTTGGAGTAATGTAATATCTTATGAACCTGTTAATTGGGAGTATGCGGAACTAGCGTTTAAAGAGTGAGGTGATGTACTTGCTGGAACATTCATTAGTTGTTGGTTTTGCGTTATTGGTAGCACCAATAATGACTGTTGTTTATACATTAACAGATTACAAATTAGAGTTAAATGAAAATTGTATGGTTTTAATGATTGCACAGTTTATTGTTGGGTTAGCTATAACTTTAATAGGTTTTGGTGCGTGGTTAAAGGGGTGAGCGTTTGAACGAACTAGATGAAAAGCAACTAATAGAAAAGGCGGTTGAGTACCTACAACCTGTTAAGTTAATTGATGTACAGATTGCATCTATCAAGGAAGAAATCAATCAGCTAAGAGCGAACCTTACATCCATAGGTGCTATTGATTACTCAAAAGACCGAGTAACAGGCGGTGGAACTCCGCAAGGGTTAGAGGGTAGCGTAGCTAGATTTCTTGATACAGTCGCAGAACGTGATAAGCGTATTGATGAGTTATCAAAGTTAAAATGCGATGCGATCACATTGATTGATAGCCTAGATGAAAAACTAGGAGCGGTCATTCTAAGATATGAGTACATATTGAATACCACAACGGAAGATGCTTACAAAATGATTGGAAATTACTCAACTAAACAGGCAAAACGATATAAGCAACGAGCATTGATTGAATGTGGCGAAAAGTTGTCCGCAAATGTCCTCAAAAGTCCGCAAATGTCCGTATAAGTCCAAGTCAACATATAGTAGAATATAAGGTGTAAGAGTTGCCAATGAGCAATTCTAAAAACTAAATAGCAATTGAGGTGCGGTTTTATATTTTGTATTTGAAAATCAACGAGTATTGTTTCTAAGTCATTACAATCTATATTATTTTCTAACTGCACCGCACCTTTATATTGCATTTTGTAAACTAATACCGCACATATAATACTTTCCAATTATGCAATAACAACCAACCATACGTTTCATGAGATAAAACCTTTAGGCGAAAAAATGTTACATACTACAAACAACTGGCGGTATTAGTTTAGAGAGTGCAATTGCATATTGAAAACTAAAGCTATATATGTTCCGTTGGGAACCGAGTATTGTGCAAGAGTTAAACAGAGTGAGCTAACCATGATTACAATTCATATGCTCGTGTTGGTGAATAGCCAACTATATAACTTTGGTTTTGAGTATGCAATGATTGCTGAAAAGTGAATATCGCATTTTGTTTTGGTTAAATACCAGAACATGTGCATGCGTTTTGACTATGTGTTGGAACGTATGTAAGCGTTGACTGTGCGATGTTCAGTTTTGAATAATCATTACACTACAAATGAATAAAACTATCACATAATGAGGTATATCCACGGCGATATATCTCATTTTTTGTATAAAACTAACAAAAGAGGGGAATATGACACAGGTACATTGCGATAAAAAGCATTGCTTAAACAACGATAAATACGGAATATGCACTGCTGATGCAATCGAATATAACGGCTTGTGTCAGACGTACATAACAGCTAAACATTCTTGTAAGCCACATTGCGGAATATGTCGCAAGGATAAAGGAAAGTTAAAACGGAAAGGCGGTGAGGTTCTTAAATAATGGAAATTGTAACAAAAAGCATACATGAACTAATTCCATATGAGAAGAACGCACGCAAGAATGATAAAGCCGTTCCGTTAGTTGCAAAATCGATAGAACAATTTGGGTTTAAAGTACCAATTGTCATTGATAAAAACAATGTGATTGTGTGTGGTCATACAAGATATAAGGCAGCACAAGCATTAGGCATTGAAGAAGTACCTTGTATTATTGCTGATGATCTAACTGACCAACAAATCAAAGCGTACAGACTGGCGGATAACAAAGTATCCGAGATATCTAAATGGGATAAAGGCATTTTGTCATTAGAGATGAATGAAATATTTGATTTCGATATGTCGGACTTTGGATTTGAAATTGCTGACCCAGTAGATACAGTTGAAATAGAACTACCGCAAAAGGAAAATGAGCGTGAGCGGACGGCTAATGCATATAACTTGTATGATTTTGATGAAAACAGATGCACAGGAATATATGATATACCTACACTAGGCAAGGTGATACACACACCGAAGTCATTAATGGGGTTCAATTATTGTAAAAGCACACCGCCACAGGATGGCGTAGGGGTTCATTTCTTCCTTGATGATTATCAATTTGAAAGAGTGTGGAACAGTCCAGAATATTACTGTACCATGCTTGCTGATTATGATTGCGTATTAACGCCTGACTTTAGCTTGTATATTAACATGCCAATAGCAATGATGATATGGAATACATATAGAAGTCGCTTAATCGGTCAGATGATGCAGGACTATGGCTGTACTGTTATCCCTACTGTGTCATGGGCTGGTGCTGATAGCTATGATTTCGCATTTGATGGATTACCAACAGGCGGAACAATAGCGGTATCAACTATAGGCGTTAAAAGAAACAAAGATGCATTTGATATATGGGTACAAGGTATGGACGAATGCATGAAAGTTGTTAAACCGCATAACGTAATCGTATATGGCGGTTATATAGGGTATACATTCAATTGCGATGTAACGTACATAAGCAATGCAGTAACTGACAAGATGAAAGGGTGAGTACATGGGCGGTAGAGGTGCTGGATATTCGCTAACAGGTAGCGGAGAAGAAAGCAAAGGCACAAAGAAAAGCAAGGCAAAACTTGCAGCGTTGCAAGCTGAATTTGATTCTAGGCTTAATGAACATGTAAATAACATGAGAGCAAGACAAGGGCAAGTATGGCACATTGAAAAAGCTAGAGGCCGTGCAGAAAAAAATAGGGCAGATAGAGAAAATGCTAGTTTAAAGAGCTTGCAACAGAAGATAGAAAAACAAAAGCAAGTGATTGAACGCCAAATACAACGTGATAATGCTAGAGGAAGTCTATTTGACTATAAAGGCAATTTGAATATCACTACACGAAATATTAAATCAGTAAAAGCGTTCTTGAGAGATTTAGATAGTGGCAAAGTAACCGTAAGGAGAACAAAAGCAACTATTAAATCGTGGAAAAATAAAGTTGCCAATTTAGAAAGCACTATGAAGAGTGCGAAAAAGGTAAAAATCTCTAAATCTGCTCAAAGTTTAATTGATAGCGGCAAGGTTAAACAATGGGCAAAAAAGCCGAATACATATTTTATAAACGGTTTAAAGAAAACGGCGTTAGAGTTGCAATCTGATGGAACGTTTAAAGTTAGTCCACGATACTCTGGGCCTGCAACTTCTGAATATAGGGCTAAGATAGATCACTTTATAAAAACAGGTAATTTATAACCATAAACCACGGATATAGCACGAAAGGGGGTGAGCCAAGTAGCTATCAATAAACAAAACCTAAGAGATATAGGCAAGTTACCAAGAGAAGAACGTCAACGGCTTGGTTCACTCGGTGGCATTGCTAGTGGTAAGGCGAAAAGAGCCAAGAGAACATGGCGAGAGATAACCAATACATTACTTGACACTCCATTAAAAGATGGCCAAGTAGACGAGAAAATAAAAAGCCTTGCAAGTGCTAAGGGGTTAAATATAACCGCACAGACGGCTATTGTACTAAAACAAGTAGTAAATGCAATCAATGGGGATAATAAGGCGGCCGAATTCGTATTGAATGTATCTGGTGGACTTACAGAGAATGACGAGCCAACACAGGATACATTTAAGCGTGTTGATTTAACGGAAGTTATCATTCCGCATTATGACGTGGTAAGTGCTGATATTAAACGGCATAGACACACGCATTATTGGTTAACTGGTGGACGTGGTAGTACTAAATCGTCATTTGTTGGCATTGAAGTAGTAGACACCTTGATGAACAACAAAGACTGTCATGCGGTTGTCTTGCGTAAGGTAGGGCAGACACTTAAAAACTCCGTATACGCTCAAATAGAATGGTGTATCGAGAAGTTGGGTGTATCTGATAGGTTTACTTTCAAGAAATCACCGCTAGAGATTATCTATAATCCAACAGGGCAACGAATATTATTCCTGGGTGTTGATGATCCGCAAAAAGTAAAGTCAATTAAATTACCATTTGGGTATGTCGGTATAGTATGGTTCGAAGAATTAGACCAATTTGCTGGCATGAATGAAATACGAAATATAAACCAGTCCTTATTGCGTGGTGGTGATAAGTACTGGTGTTTTTATTCGTTTAATCCACCTAAAAGCCGTGATAATTGGGTAAACGTAGAACAATTAACAGATGATGCAGATAGGATGGTAATCAAAAGTGATTACACTATGGTTCCTGTGGAATGGTTAGGGCAACAATTTATTAACGAGGCGGAAAAGCTAAAAGAGGCACGGCCTGACCTATATGCACACGAATATATGGGCGAAGTAACAGGCACAGGCGGCGATGTATTCCCTAACGTTGAAGAATTAGACATTACAGATGAAATTATAGATACATTTGATAATGTATTCCATGGCATTGACTTTGGTTTTGCGACAGACCCATTTGTATATATAAAAATGAACTACGATGAAAAGCACGATACTATTTATATTTACGATGAAGTATACGGCACGAAATTAACCAATAAGAAAGCTGTGAACCTCATCAAGGATAAAATAGGCGATAGGCCTGTATATTGTGATAGTGCTGAACCTAAATCTATAGCAGAATTCACAGAATTAGGTATAAAAGCCTATCCAGTACGCAAGGGGCCAGATAGCCGTGATTTTAGTATTAAGTGGCTATCAGATAGGGCGAAGATTTACATTAATAAAAAGCGTTGCCCTAATGCATATCGTGAGTTTATGTCTTACGAATTCGCACAAGACAAAGATGGTAATTTTATTTCTAGCTATCCAAAACATAATGACCATACCATTGATGCGGTGCGTTATGGCTTACGTGAAATCATGGATGGTGCAAGATTTAGCTGGTAAGGGGGTACAATGCTAACAACTAATGAAATGTGGCAAGCAATCATAGAGGGGAATAGTGGCATCTCCGAACGTGAATTCTTGCAAAGTGAAATACGAAAATTCTTAAGCAGCAAAGATAGAAAAGACATGCTAACAGGTAGGCGATACTACAAAGGAGAGCATGATGTTTTAAATAAAAAGCGGACTACCATCATTGAAAATGGCAAGTTGATGGAACTCGAAAACCTACCGAATAATAAAATCGTTGATAATAAAATCGATGATTTGGTAGACCAAAAAGTAAATTACATGTTAGGTAAACCACTTGAAATTAAAACGGAAGATGACCGCATCACTGATATATTCAATCGTAAATTCCAACGAACACTATTAAACGTATGCAGTGATTCGCAAATAGCTGGTAAAGGGTACTTGTATCCATACATTGATGCAAATGGCGATATTGCTTTTAAGCGGTTAAAACCTGAAAACATTCTTCCGTTTTGGAGGGATGATGATCATACACAGTTAGATGCATTTGTGTATATGTACGATATGGAAGTGTATGCTCCGCTAGGTGCTAATCAGACAGTAACCTTTGTAGAGTTTTACACAAAAGACAAAGTAAAGTATTACATCTACCAAAATCAAAACTTGTATATCAATCAAGAGAAAGATGAGCAACGCTATATTAACGCTGGTAACGTGTTCTATGATTGGGGGCAGGTGCCTTTAATCTGTTTTAAGGGTAATCATACAGAACAACCTATTATCAATCGTGTTAAGTGCTTACAAGATGCATTAAATGATATGTATTCGATGTTAGCAGATAACATGATGGAAGATAGTCGAAATACCATTCTGATATTGAAGAACTATGACGGCACAGACCTAGCAGATTTTAGACAAAAGCTAGCACAATATGGAGCTGTCAAGATTAATACTGTAAATGGTGATGGTGGTGTTGAGGCTTTACATATTGAAGTAAACACGGCTAACTATCAATTTATTATCCATGCATTGAAAACGGCAATTATAGAAAATGGCCGTGGATTTGATGCGAAAGATGATAGAATGGCTAATAATCCTAATCAGATGAACATCATGAGCATGTATTCTGATATTGATTTAGACAGTAACCAACTTGAAGTAGAATTTCAGGCATCATTTGAAAAGATGCTAGAGTTTATCGGACAGTACTATAACATTCTTGGTAGTAATGCACTTGATGATGTGGAATTCATATTTAATAAACTCACTCCAGTCAATGAAAGCGAAATTATCAATAATTGCCGTAATAGTGTAGGTATCATCTCCAACGAAACAATCGTATCTAATCACCCATGGACATTAGACACTAACGAGGAATTAGAACGTTTGAAGAAAGAACAGGCTGAATTGATGCCTGACTTTGTAATTCCTAATGGCGGTGAGGAACATGGCGAATGATTATTGGCAAAAGCGGTATGAACGTATCCTAGACGAATCATTTCAAAAAGCAACGCTAACAGATAACGAAATCAAAGAGCAGTATGCACGAGCATTAAGGCGAATGGAAAAGGCTATTAATGATTGGTATCGTAGATTTGCCAACGAAAACGGTATTACATTACAAGAGGCACGAAAGCTACTTGATAAGTACGAAATGAAAGCCTTTAAACTGGACTTGAAAGAGTTTGAACGCGAGGCGAAACAACTCGGAATGTCTAAAGAACATCAACAAATGCTATCTAATGCATCGATACGTGAGCGGTTAAGCCGTGAGCAGATGCTATATATCAATATGGTGCATGAAATAGAAGTCATGGCCCATAGTCAAAATGTATCTGTTAAGAATATGCTTGATGATGTGTATAGATCATCAGTATATAAGAGTGCATATACCGCACAAACACAACGAGGTACATACTCGATGATTAATAGTATTGATGGCAAGCGTGTTGATGGCGTTGTAAATAGCCAATGGGCAAATGATGGGCAAGATTTCAGCAGCCGCATATGGAATGATAAGGTTAAGCTAGTAGCTAACCTGCAGAATGATTTCACGCAAGCATTGATGATAGGTCAAGGTGCTGACACCATGGCGGATAATCTAAGCAAGCGAATGAAAACATCGTATAGTAACGCTAAAAGGCTAGTAGAAACAGAAACAGCACGAGTACATGAACAGGGTTTTCTTGATAGCATGGCAGAACTCGATGTGGATAAATTGGAGATACTAGCCACGCTAGATAGTCATACATCGCCTATTTGTAGACGCATGGATAGAAAGATTGTTAGGCGTGTGGATGCTAAACCTGGCGTTACTGTTCCGCCATTCCATTGCTATTGCCGTTCTACCACTATCCCATATATAGAAGGGTTAGAGGGTGAAACACGAACAGGCAGAAATAAAGATGATAAAAGCATCGATGTTGATGGTGCTATCACCTATGAAGAATGGGAAAAACAATATATTAGTTAATAAGCAGCTTAACGGCTGCTTTTTTAATTGCCGTTTTAGTATTGTTAGGCGTAAAACAACAAGACCGTAATTGTGAGGTGTGGCTCACGATAATAAAGCGAAATGGGTATTTGTATAAGGGGGTCAATATGACTAAAGACGAATTAATGAAGTTAGGTTTGAGTGAAGAAGTAGCAGACAAAGTGGTGGAAGATTACGGCAAAAATTACGTATCTAAAGACCAATTTAATGCGAAAAACGATAAACTCAAATCCGTGGAGGGGGAATTATCAAAGGTACGTGGTGAAATTGATAACCTTCAAAAAGCTAATGCTAACAACGATGAACTAAAGAAACAAATCGATGCATTGAAAACCGATTCAGACAAAAGAACCGCTGAATACGAGGCGAAAATCAAAAGCATGGAAATCGATAACATCGTTAATACGGCATTGAGTGGTGTCAAATCTAAGAACAATAAGGCTGTGCGTGCTTTGTTAGATCTAAACGATGCAAAAATTGAAAACGGCGAAATTAAAGGGCTCAAAGACCAACTTGATGCGGTCATGAAAGAGAACCCTTTTTTATTTGGCGAAAATACAAAACCGACAGGCACACCAGCTGGCAATGAGGGCGGTAAGCACGGCACACCTACGATTACATCAAAGGAATTTGCCAAGATGAACTATGCTGAACGCTCGAAACTTTACGATGAAAATCAAGAACTTTATAACCAATTATCAAAAGGAGAATAAAAATATGAGTAAACAAAAATTCACATTTGATTTGCAATGCTTTGCAACAGGCGTTACTACTTCTACTAACATGATTAAACCGCAAGTAATGGCTGACATGGTATCCGCCGCCTTGCCTAAAGCAATTAAATTTACACAAATTGCAAAATTCGATAACACTTTGGTAGGTCAACCAGGTGAAAGCGTAACAGTACCAGTATGGGGCTATATCGGTGATGCGGTAGACCTTACAGAAGGTACTGCAATGGATACAGAACAAATGACTGCATCTCACGATGATTACAAAATCAAAGAGGCTGGCAAAGGAGTTGAATTGACTGATAAAGCCATCCTTACAGGTTTGGGTGACCCAGTTGGTGCAGCCGCTCAACAATTATCCATGTCTATTGCATCTAAAGTTGATAACGATGTATTAGCTGCATTGAGTGGTGCTACACTTACTTCTACTTCTACAAGTGCAATCTCTTACAATGGCATTGTTGATGCGGTTGCTAAATTTAATGAAGAACAAGAAGGTGTGGTGAAATATTTATTTATTTCCCCAGAACAAGAGGCAACATTACGTAAAGACCCTAACTTTATCGACAAAAACAAATACGGCAACGATGTAATGGCTAGTGGTGTACTCGGCAAAATCGCTGGTTGTAACGTTGTTGTATCTCGCAAAATTGTAGAAAACGCTGGCAACTTTGACAACTATATCGTTCAAGTATCACCAGAAGCAGAAGATGGCATTCCAGCACTTCCAGCAGTAACAATTTTTATGAAACGTGACGCCGTAGTAGAAACTGATCGCGATATATTGAAACGTACAAACGTTATTACAGTTACTGAACATTATATTGCTGCATTAACTAATAAATCCAAAGTTGTAAAAGCAACATTCAAAAAATAGTAGGTGAAATTATGGGAATGTTATTAAGACGATACCACAAAGTATCGAATCCTAACGTAGATGAAAATACGAATACGGATGAAAATACGAATACAGGTGAAAATCCTAACGTAGATGAAAATACGAATGGTAAAGGATTGGTGAAGAATGCTGGAAAAAATTCTGAATCTAATTCTGAAAATAACGAATAAAAGCGTTGATACTGACACACCTATTCTTGAATACCTAATCAGTGCAGAAACTCAACGAGTACTCAATATTATTAATTGTGAAACGCTACCGACTGAACTCGAACATGTAATAGTGTATCGAGTAGTTGGAGCGTATTTACAGACTAATATTGTTGCGTTGGTTGGTGCTGAAAATCTCGATGTGCCTACACAAATTAAAATGGGGGATACTCAAGTTAATTTCAGTGGCAAAGGTGCAGAGGATAGATTGAAAGAAATGGCTCTAAAATTCGTGAATTATGGAGAGGGTGAATTGACATGCTTCCGACGGCTGAAATGGTAGAGAGATACACAAAGCAAATCGAAAAACTTTATGATTGCGAATGTACGATTGAAACCGAAATCGACCAAATGGACGAAGAAACAGGGATAATGGCAAAATCAACCAAAATTGACGGCCCATATCCTTGCAGATTGTCATATAAAACATCGAATATTGCCAATATGGCTGAAATTCCAAAATTTACACAGTATACGAGCCTTTTCTGTTCGCCTAGTGTAATCATACCAAAAGGCTCACGAATAGCCGTTACAGGTCGAAATACGAAACAATTTTTTCGCAGTGCCTCAATTTCCGCACGATATGACACCCATCAAGAGGTGCAGCTTGAAAATTTAGAGGTGCATTAACATGGGTGTTGATTTTGACCTAAAAGATTTTACTGATTTTAAAGATAGTTTAATAAAGTTAAGTCACTCAGGGAATATTCAAGCATTTAATAAAAAAGTGGTTGAAAACATGGCCAGTGTGTATGTGCGTGAGGCAAAGTTAAATACACCAGTTGGTAAAAGGTCGGTAAAATTCATGCAACATGGAAAGATACAGACTAAATACTTTGATAGCGAACATACACGCCAATCATGGAGTGTGGGTAAATATCAATTGAACAATCAAAGCGGTAAAGTTGAGGTGTTTAACACATCATCATATGCATCCTTCCTAAACGATGGACATAGGCAAGAGGTTGGGAGATTTCTTCCGTGGATAGGTCAATCTAAAGGCGGTGTCATGCAAGGTGGTAGATTAAAAAAACCTTGGGTAGATGGTGCGTATATGCATGAGAAAGCAGAAAAGGTAGTCAATAAGAACGCTAAACGTATTATGGAGATTACATTAAAGAAATGGATTAAAGATCATGGTGGATACTGATGTATTAACGGCTGTATCTAAGACTGTACATAAGGCCTTGAATGTGCCTATATACCTAGAATTCAAAGAAAACAATATGACATTCCCATGTGCTTATATCAAGGTTATTGAGCCGAGTATGAGCAGACATGTTGGAACGCTATATAATACCTCTTTGGATTTAGACATCATGTATTACGCCAATAATCTTGATGTGGTTACAGATACAAGAAAGTTATTAGGAATTCCTAGTGTGTTGTATCAGTTGCTTGAATTCGTACAAGTTGGGGAACGTACAATTATGGGAACTGGTATGAAGTATAAAGTGTCAGATGGTGTATTGCATTTCTTTGTAACGTATGAAAATATCTTGCGAAGTGTATCCAAACCAATTGAACGCATGAAACACATGGAATTAACAGAAAGGGTTAAAAATGGCAGAGATTGAAACAGTTGAAACGCCTGTAATGGCTGAACAACAATTTGATGCATATACAATCGTTGCATCTGATAAATATAGACGATATCGTGATTTGCTCACATGTCTATTGGATGAAGATGTGATGTATACGCATAGTGATATTGATAGAATTTTAAATCAGGCATTAAAAACGCCTGTGAAAGGTTAGTGAAATATGGCATTAGGTGGTGGCACATTCTTATTTCATAATAAAGTATTGCCAGGTACTTATATTAACTTCGTATCCAAAGACCGAGCATATGCGGAAGTATCCGATCGTGGCTTTGGTGCTATGATGCTTTCCTTTGATTGGGGCCCTAGCGGTGAAGTGTTCCGTGTAGATAACGATACTTTCCAAAAAGAATGTCAAAAGTACTTTGGTTATGATTATGGCCACGAAAAAATGAAAGGCTTGCGTGATTTGTTCCGTGGCTTGAAAACTGGCTATTTCTACCGCTTAAATTCTGATGGTGCACAAGCTACAAGCACAATCGGTAAAGCAAAATATAAGGGTGTTCGTGGTAACGATTTGGGTGTATCTGTACAAGCTGATCCAGATAATAGCGGTAAATTCATTGTGAATACATACCTTACTACTGGTGATGTTCGCAAAGTGGTAGATACACAAAAGAACTTAAAAGATGCAACTGAATTAAAAGACAATGATTACATTATCTTTACTAAAACAGGTGCATTGACTGCTAGTGCATATGCTGCATTGACTGGTGGTACAAATGGCAGTGCGGTAACTGTTCAAAATTATCAAGATGGTCTTGATATGCTCGAACCATACTACTTTAATACAATCGGTTATGCTGGTTCTGATGATACTGTTAAAAACTTGCTCATCGCATTTACAAAACGTTGCCGTGAACAAAGTGGTGCTAAATTCCAATTAGTTATTCATGGTAAACAAAAAGTAAATTATGAAGGTGTTATATCTATCCTTAACGATGTAACTGATGAAGGTGCTGAAAAAGGGTCTTTGGTATATTGGACATTAGGACAAGAGGCATCTTGTAATATCAACGCAACAGTAGGCAATATGATCTATGATGGCGAATTTACTGTAAATGTGAAATACAAACAGTATGAACTCGAACAAGCTATTAAAGATGGTATGTTCATGTTCCACAGTGTAACTGATGCGGTAGGTGGCAATATCCAAGGTGATGTACGTGTATTGGAAGATATCAACACATTCACAGAATTTAGCAAGGCTAAAAACCGAGATTTCTCATTCAATCAAGTCATTCGTGTACTTGATAATTGGGCGATTGATAGTGCTAGATTGTTTAATAAAACACACCTTGATAAATCCCCTAATGACCAAGCTGGCCGTGAATCCTTATGGGGTGATTTGGTATACCTTGCTGAACAATATCAAAAGGTACGTGCTATCCAAAACTTTGATGATAAGGACATCCCAGTACCAACACAAGGTGATAACAAAGAAGATGTATTGGTTAACGTACAATTACAACCAACAGTAGCTATGGAAAAATTGTACATGACTGTAGTAGTAGCGTAGGAGGTAACACATGGCAGATGAAATTTTAGATGCTTTAAAAACGATGGATGCAGGCGATGTAGTTTCTTCCAAATTGGCATCTTGCTATATCGTAACTGGCGGTAATAGATATTTGCTATTCCAAGCAAAAAAACTTACTGCAAAAATTAAGAAAAATAAAGAAAAAGTGGCTATTTTAGGCCGTATTGGTGCTGGTAATAAATCAACATCCGTTGAATATAACGGTAGTTTGACCATTTACCATAACACAGCTTTATTTGACAAAATGGTTGAAAAATACTTGAAAACAGGTGTTGATACATACTTTGACATGCAAGTAGTCAATCATGATCCAACTTCTAAAGCTGGTAGACGCTCTGTAATTCTTAAAGGTGTAAACCTTGATGAATTAACGGCAGCAGAATTTGATGCTGACGGCAAGTATATTGAACAAGAACATAATTTCACTTATGAAGGTGTTAAATATGTTGAACATTTTGATGAATTAGATGGGATGCAAGCCTAGTGCTTGCTCCCTTTTTTATATAGGAGATTTTTACAATGGCTGAAAATTTAAGTGCATTTTTAAAACAGAACGTTGAAGTAGTAAATGAAACTGAATATGTTGCATCTAAACGCATTAAAGGTGCTAATGGTGAGCCTATCGCATGGAAAATCAAGACATTAGCTACTGACGAAACTGAAAAAATGCGTAAAAAATTTACTAAACGAATTACAGACCGCATCACACGTCAAACAGAAGAACGATTCGACATGACTGCATATAATGAAGAATTAATTTCTAAAGCAATCACATACCCTAATTTGTATGATGCAGAATTACAAGATAGCTGGGGCGTAACTGAACCAGTTGAACTTGTAAAAGCAATGCTTACACCAGGTGAATATGCTGACCTTTTAGCTGCAGCAACTGAGGCACAAGGCTACGATGCTGGCATGAAAGACAAGGTAAAAGAAGTAAAAAACTCCTAGATTCCAATGAAACAGAAACGATGTTTGCATATTTGGCGTTTGTAAAATACCATATGCAACCTTCTGTTTTTGCGGAAATGAGTATAAACGAAAAAGCGGTAGTAATTGCTTTTATTCAACAACATGCAAAAGATGAACAAGCTGAGTTGGATAAAGCGAAGAGGGGGTAATGAATGGCTACACTTTCAAACTATATAAGCCTATCAACTAATATTCCTAATGCAATGAATGCAGCCGCAAATGCAACTACAAAAGCCTATCAAACCATGAATACGTTACATAACAAGATGAATGGCGTATCTAATGCTAGCGAAACATTAAAGGCCAGCCTAGGCGGTATCATGAATAGCTTTGCGGGTAACTTATTGGCAAATGCAGTCATGAACGGCGTGGGAATGATTAAAGGAGCCGTAAATTCCATTACTGATACCGCTACTGAATGGGCAAGTGTGCAAGCTAGATTGAAACTCGTGGCAGGTAGTCAAGAAAATGCTATTTACTTAAACAAACAGATATTTGAATCCGCTCAACGTGCTAGAGGTGGATACATGGAAATGGCTGATGCGGTTATTCAAGTATCGCAATCAGCACATGATGCATTCCCTGACCCTCGGCAAGCCGTAGAATTCATGGAAGGTATACAAAAGGTATTCGCTATTGGTGGTGCATCGAAAGAGGCACAAAAGAACGCCATGCTCCAATTAACGCAAGGTTTAGCAAGTGGGCAATTACAAGGTGATGAATTCCGTTCAATCGCAGAAAACGCACCTATGATTGAAAATATCATTGCTAAATCAATGGGCGTATCTCGTGGTGAACTTAAGAAATTAGCATCAGAGGGTAAAATCACAGCTGATGTAATTAAAAATGCAATCATGAACAATATGCCTGAGATTGAAAAGCAGTTTGAATCGTTGCCAAAAACTTGGGGCGATCATATGCAATCAATTAAAAATAAAGCAATTCAAGCGTTCGAACCTGTGTTTCAACGAATATCAGACCTTGCCAATAGTGAAGGTATACGTGAGTTAGTAGACAACGTAACAGGGGCCATTCAAATGGTAGCACCTGTATTCTATTGGCTGGTAGGTGTGGTTGGTGAAACGATTAACACCTCTATATGGGCTTTTAACACGTTATCAAATTTTATCAGACAACACTCATCTATCATGTATTTGGCCATGATTGTATTAGGTGGTGTGCTTGCCTATTATGCGGTACAGGCTGGTATTGCAGCGGTTAGAACTGTAATTGCTGCAGGTGCTATGGCTGTAAAAGCGGCGGCTGATTGGATAGAAACGGCAGCTATATTGGCTATGATAGTAGCACAAGAGGGATTAAATGCAGCATTGTATGCTTGCCCTTTGGTTTGGATAATCGGCTTAATTGTGGCGGTTATTGCGGTATTCTTCCTTGCAGTTGAGGTTATTAACTATTTCTGTGATACCAATATCAGCGTGCTTGGGATTGTAGTTGGTGCATTCTATGCGTTCGGTTCTGTTATTTATAACGTATTTGCCTTTGGTTGGAATATCATCGCAGCGTTTGTTAATTTCTTGGCTAATGTATTTAAAGACCCGTTAGCAGCAGTTGGTAATTTATTTGTAGATATTTGGAATGGTATTTGGAGCTTTATCAAAGCACGTATTAATGACATTATCGGTGCCATTAATAAAATACCTGGTGTAAAAATCGAAGAAGTTGGCGATTCAACTGGTATGCTGAAACGCTTTGAAGTGGCAGGTGGTGAAACCACTGTTATGAATAAGATGGAATATTCTAGTATTACTGGTGCAGCAATGAACGGCTACGATGTAGGTGCTAATTTAAGCCTAGAAAATTTAATGCCTAACATGAAAGGTGTTCAAACTCCTAAAGAGTTTGACCCTAGCAAACTTACGCCAGGTTCAGACCATGATGCAGCGAATAAGACCAAGAAAAATACAGGTAAAACGGCTAAGAACACAGGCAAAATCGCTAAATCGATTGACATGACAAACGAGGAAATCAAGGCCTTGCGTGAAAGTGCTATCGATAAATCGTTAAAGAAATGGCAAGATGCCAATGTTATCCATATTCAAATGAATAACGATGTGGAAATTAACAATGGTACTGATTTAGACGGATTCACTAGCCAAATTGCCAAAGGGTTAAAAGATGCGTTTACAATTCAAAGAGAGGGGATATAAATGTACTATTTCTATTTAGGAACTATGCAAATACCGATTCCCCCTAAGGAATTAACCACTACTATTAATGGTAAGAATGAAACTATTGATTTATTAGGCAAAGGGGAAGTAAATATCATCAAGCCAGCTGGCCTTACTGATATTGCATTTAAATTTCTCTTGCCTAACTCAGATTATCCTTTCAATGAATCAATGTTGTTTAAGTCTAAGAAGGCTAAATATTACATTGATGAACTTGAAAAGCTAAAAACCACTAAAACAAGATTTCAATTCATCGTAGTTAGAATGAAACCAGGCGGACAGATGCTAGCAATGACTAATACGAAATGTACGCTTGAAAATTACAGTATCGAGGAAGATGCGGATAATGGATTTGATTCATACGCCAATATATCATTGAAACAATGGAGAGATTGGGGAGCGAAACGTATTGAAGTAAAAACCGATAAAGATGGCACGGCTAAAGGTAGCGTAAAACATGATAGACCAACGGATAATAAGGCGGTAGCATCTACTGCTAAGGTATCACGAGGTCAAACGCTGCAGCAGATTGTTAAAAAGCAATTGGGGAATACAGAAAACCTATTCCAAATTGCTGCACTTAACAAAATCGCTGTGCCTGCTATCTTGGGAGTTGGCCAAGTAGTCCAGCTTAAACGTGAGGGTAATAACGAATGGCTGTAGAAGAAAAGAAAACTGTTGAAAAATCTCAAATCAATGGCGTTATCACTCCTATTCCTATGCCAATGCAATTGCACTATGAATTAACTATCAGGAATAAAAGTACTGGTGATTTGTGGCTAGTAGAACCGCAAGATGATGTTCAGATTACTAGGGCCGTTGATTGCGTTCCAAGTAAGATGACATTTAAAGTGCCTAAAGACCCTAATCTAAACTTTGAAGAGGGTGATACAGTTAAATTCACTTTAAATGGTTGTGCAGTATTCTTCGGATACGTATTTGAAAAGCAACGTGATGGCAAAAATACGATATCAGTTACTTGCTATGATCAATTACGTTACTTAAAAAATAAAGATTGCTATGTCATCGGTTCAATGACGGCTACTGAGTTTATCAAAATGGTAGCCGAGGACTTTGGATTGAAATGTGGTTACATGGACGATACAGTGTGGAAAACACCTGAAAAGCCTCAGACTATATTCAAAGATAAGTCATTACAAGAAATGATATGCCAGTTGCTTGATAAAACGGCAATATACACACCTAACCATGCATTCTATCATCTGTATGATGATGCTGGTGAATTACGATTAGCATCGTTTGAAACCATGAAAACAGACATATACATCGATGATGAGTGCATGGAAGATGTGCAATATACCACTTCCATCGATAAGGATACATACAACTATGTAAAAATCGTGCGTACTGTTCCAAATGGTGCATCAAGCAAGTTAGAGAATACATTTATAGCCAAAGACGATAAAAACATCGAAAAATGGGGCAGATTGCAATATCTACTTATCCCTAAAGAAAAAGACATTAACGCAGTAGCACAAGCCAAGGCAATTATGGCCCATAAAAACAAAAAGAGCCGTGAAATCAAGTTAAAAAATGTCATTGGCGATGTGCGTGTGCGTGGTGGTTCGTTGGTGTATATCAATCGAAACTTTGGAGATATGATTGTTAATAATTACATGATGGTAACATCAGTTACGCATACATTTAAAACAGGATTTCACGGAATGGATTTAGATTTGCGATACGTTGAAAATGATGCAACATATGAAGTAGCAAAAGATGAAGATGCTGAGGCGGTTAAGAAGATAGAGGCTAGTAAGAAAACACGTTCAAGTGGCGGTGTTACTACTGGTGCTGGCGGTACTGCTGGACAAGTTGATACTGCATTTAGTGCTAATAGTGGCCGTGTATCTCAATATGGTAGTGTTGGGTGTGCTGATACAGTGTGTGCAACTGGTTCATGGTACAATTCTGATTTAAAAGCAGAATATGACAAAGGCACTGCATCGGTTCCTACACTTCGACAAAATCTTGAGGCTAAAGGATATGTTACAGAACAATTCAACGGATATGCTAATAAAGGCGATTTGTTGATTTATGGTGATGATGATCATGTGGTAATTGCTGATGGTGCTGGTGGTTGCTTTGGTAATTCCTCAAGCCGTGGCTATGCTATGAAATACGGCAACGCAAATTATGCATGGCATAATGACGAGGCACCGACTAAGATTATTAGAATGGGGGCGTCATAATGGATAGTGAATACATGAAAATGGTTAATACCATAAAGGAAATAGCTAGTACAGTTATCGAAAATGGCGAACCAATGGAAGTAATTGTCGGTGAGGTGGTAGGTGTATCCCCTCTTGCCATTAAAATAGACCCTAATCTAACTATTCCTGAAGAAAATATCATTCTTACTAAGAATACCTGTGAATGGACTGTTGAAATGAGTGTAGACCATGTAACAGAAAATAGAGCAGGTGGTGGCGGTATGGCAGAATATGCAAGCCATAACCACGATTACACAGGACGGAAGAAATTCCTAGTACATAATCAATTAGTAATGGGCGATAAGGTCATTATGTTAAAGGAAACTGGCGGACAACGCTATATAGCGTTAGACCGTTGGTATAACCCAAATAGGGGGTGTACAACTAAGTAATGGCGGATAATTTACTTTTACCAAAACAAACGAATGATACCTTAATTCCTGATACTGTAAATTATATTGAACCATCGCATACATATGATGTTGATTTTAGAACCGATAGCCAAATTAGAGGCTATGCGGATAAGTTGCGTGCTATGGAGCAAGCAATATATAAAATCATTAATACAGAGCGGTATCAGTATATTATTTACAGTTGGAATTATGGTATCGAATTACAAGACTTATTCGGACAGCCTATTCCATATGTGTATGCTGAATTGCAACGGCGTATAGAAGAGGCTTTGCTGAATGACGATAGAATAACCAAGGTATACAATTTTGAGTTTAGTAATAATGGTGGTGATGTTATGACTGAATTTGATGTTGATACTATATATGGTACATTACAAGGAATTAAGAAAGGGGTGAGCGGTATTGTATGAGCATATGACGGCTGACAGGATAGAAAAGCGAATGCTTGATAGAGTGAAAGACGAATTTGACCGCCGTGAGGGTAGTGTAATCTATGATGCTACTGCTCCAGCTAGTATAGAATTTGCAGAACTCTATATCTTAGCCGATGTTATCTTGAAACAAGCGTTTGCAAGGACTGCTGATAGAGAATTCTTAATTCTACGTGCAGCTGAATTCAATATCTACCCTGAGCCCGCTACACAAGGGGAATTTGAGGCACAGTTTAATATGGCGGTTCCTATTGGTTCTAGGTTTAATTACAACGAATACAATTTCATTGTAACGGAAGTATTGAATGCCGATGAGCATAAATACAAAATGCGTTGCGAACAATTTGGCCGTTCTCCTAATTTTGTAACAGGTGATATCACACCAATTCAAGGTATTAACGGCTTAACTACCGCTAAAATCTTGAAGAATATCACACCAGGCGAAGATGAAGAAGAAACAGAAGTATTCCGTCAACGTTACTTTGAGGCTTTGAAGTCTAAAGCCTATGGCGGTAATGGTGCAGATTACAAAGAAAAGGCATTAGCCATTCCTGGTGTTGGTGGTGTTAAGGTATATCGATGTTGGAATGGTGGCGGTACTGTTAAATTGGTAGTGCTAAATAGTGATTATGGCCCAGCAGATGATGAACTCATCAAAGAGGTTGAGAATGTTATAGATCCGATGCCTAAAGGTAAAGGCTACGGACTAGCACCTATCGGACATACTGTAACAGTAGTTAAGGCTGAACCTATTCCAATTAATTACACAATCGAAGTAACAATGACACAAGGCCATCAAGTAGCAGAAATTAAGAACGCTATTGAAACTGCTATAAAAGAACGATTGATTAATCGTTGTAAAGAATGGGCCAAACAAGATGAAAAGCAATTCATCACAGTGCGTTCTAGCATCGTAACCGCATTAACAGTTGAGCTATCTAACGTGCTAGACGTTGGACATATTCAGATTAATGGACAGGATATACCAAAACTAGAACTAAAGGATAATCAAATTCCTGTAATGGGTACGATTAATTTGGTGGCTGTATGATTACAGACTTTGGAATATTTAAGCGTGATATTGATATATCACAATTTGCCGTTCCATTAACTCGTGATTCTTGTGATATACAAGAAGTGTATCGTGTAGAAAACACAGAATTAAATATACTATGGGAATTAATGCTTGGAATATTCAAGGAAGAATATATCTATACTGCATCTGACTATGGACTAGATGCATGGGAGAAAATACTTGATATTACACCTATTAATTTAAAAGACACACAAGGACGTAGAAACGAGATACTTTCAGTATTAATCGGTCAACGTCCTTTTACTATGCCCAAAGTACAGGAAGTGCTTGATTTTAAGTATGGTAAAGGCGTAGTAACCCATAGTGTGAACGGCGATGCATACGAATATTGGCTAGATTTTAAACCGGGCAATGAATACCTACTATTTAATGTTTGGGAATACGTTGAGCCAATCATTCCTAAAAACTTACTTATTAAATTTAAAAGTACAACAAGACTATCACAATCTGTATATGTCGGCGGTGTGGTTGATGTTAAAGAAATCATCAGAATTGATGCAAAAGTTGATATTGACGAATTAAGCACATCGAACAATACATATATCGGTGGTGTTGTTGATACAAAAGAAATTATTAGAATTTAGGGGGTAACATGGCGAAATATCCTAGTATTTCTCAAACTAAAAATGGCCGTATCTTGATTGCGAAATCAAATGCGACTGGTAAAGCGTTGGTACCTATCAAGGTAGTAACTGGTGATGGACAATTAACCAATCAAAATATAGAAACAATGGAAAATGTGATTAATCCATTGTTGGAATTGCCTTTTGCATCTCCAGGGCGATTTGTTAAAGAAGGTCAATTCCAATTAGATTTTGCATTAAGTAATGAACACTTGGAACATGGCTTTTATGCTCGTGAAATTGGTGTGTTCGCAAAATTAGATGGTGAAGATGATAGTACGGCGGTTATGATCGCATACACTAATGGTGGTAACTTTGTAGATTATATTCCAGCAAAAGATACGCCTATCAATTCCAAAGTATTTGAAGTAACAATCGCAGTTGATAATGCAGCAAGTGTGGTAGTACAACGTAGTGATGCAGCGTATATTACAGCTGGCGAAATAGAACGTCATAACACAGACGAGCATGCACATGGCGGACTTTTAGAAAAAGTAAAAACTGAATTATCCACTCATAACACAGATATTTCCTCCCATCCGCATATTACGGCAATGATTGCCAAAATCCTTGGGTCGTCTAACTGGCAAGAAAATCCAGTTGCTACATTGAAAGATATAAAAAATCTTATTGGAATGGGCGGTATTGTAGCACAAAGGCTTGAAGAGAATGGGTTTGTGAAGTTCGCCAATGGATTCACTATCCAATGGGGAGTAAGTGGTGAGGATGGGCAATATCATAATTGGATACTTCCTTATTCTATCTGCTTTTTCGCTAAGGCTGAATACAAAAATCCACGTGAAGCAGATTGGAATTTAATCACCGAATATGACCAATTAAAATTCAAAGTATGGTTCACAAATGACACTGTGTTTAAGTACCCCAATATCAAATGTAGCGTATTTTCGTTTGGTGTTTCTGCTTAATGCCCAATAGCTAAATATACAACACCATCAACAGTAGCAGGAGCGTGGCTAGCATCAGCAATAAGAGTAAATCCTGTTGTACTTTTATTGCTATGATAGAACACCTCATCACCTCCTACCGATGTTTTGTGTTTTATAGATGGCCAAACGCCTGAACACTCATCAACACAAGCTTTAAATGACGTAAGCGTTTTATCAACTCTACTAATAGCAGTACTTCTATCTAAATTACTATCGTATGTAGGATTTCCTAAATATTCTGGAACTACCACAGGAATGTATTTAGAACTATATGGTAATAATAAGCTAATAGCGAATTGACGATATGTTGATAGATTATCTGTTTTATATCCCCATTGGGTCTAAGGTAATAACTCAATGGCCTTACGTAACTCTCGCAACTCCTTATGGGTATAGACTTTAGTTGTAATATTCCCATGCTTATGACCGAGAATGGCACGAGTAGCAGTAGGTGATGCACCGTATTTATCTAATAGGGTAGCTACTGTATGACGGCAATCATGTGTTGAATGGGAACATTTGATAGCCGTCATTACTGATTTAAATTGCTTACTAAATTGAGCATAAGAAATAGGGAGTATCCTATCTGATGAGCTGTGATACAAAGTTGTAACTATTGGTAGTATTCGCCTGTGAATAGGTATTAAACGATTACGGCCAGCATCAGTTTTAGATTGACGTACTATAAGGCATTTAGTGCGGAGGTTAATATCGTTTTTACGTAACGATAGCAATTCACCGCATCGCATTCCGCTATATAGGAGTATTAAAACTCCGTAAGTAGCGGTAGTATTAAGGCTCCATAATCGATTAATCTGTTGGCGAGTGAATGGCTTGTGAGGATATACGCTAACATCATGGCCAAGATTAAGAAAAGAGGTGTAATCCTTAATATCAATGTCATTAACAATTGCATACTTAGACAGTAATGAGAGTAACGTGCGTACCTTCTTAGCAGATGCATAAGAAAGGCCGTTATTTCTCATGATATCAATAACGCATTGCATATCAGAGTATTTGATTAAGTTAATAGGAATATTAGCAATTGATTGAATATGATCATAGGCAATGCGATATGATTCAATGGCTGATTTACTCACAATTCCAATGCGAGTAGGCAGCCATTTTTCATAGATACTTTTAAACGTTTCAACACATGCACTTTTGCGGTGCATGCGAAGATACGCATTTCTTGGGTAGTGCTTAATAGTACTATTCATATGTTCCTCCTTATTAATAATGAAAGGATAAAAGAAATGAATAATTATATCCACGTACTTGATGCGGAAGGTCGACGTATTACATCAATCGTCGATAGTATGTTAGTACCTATCGGTAAAGATGCTCTGCTTAAGCAAGCTAAAGAACAATATCCGGATGCAGCTCAATATATATATGGCGGGGATGACATGCTAGATGCCTTTCTCGATGGAAAAATTTATAAGGATGGTGTATTCGAAGACGCGCCAGTAGTTGAATACACTCCAACAAAAGAGGAAAAAATCAATGCTATCAAGGCGGAATACGAACCACGATTTAAGACACTCGAAGAGGCTCAACGCCGATTGCTATTAATGGGGAAACCTACTAACGCAATTAGTGCACAATATATCAAGTTGAATAGCGAAATGGTAGCACGAATCAAGGGGGTGCAATAATATGCCTAAATATATCGGTGATAGTAAAGTTCCTGTAATGGAATTCTGTGAGTACTGTTGGGAAGTACTTAATGACGATGGAACGTGTCCGACTGTAGGATGTGTGCACAATGATTTAATGGCTTTAGATGAAATCGAAGCACAAACGGAAGGAGATTAAATGTGGACATGGCAATTTGAGCTGAACGATATCCTAACCACGTTAACTATTGTCAGTATAGTTGCAGGTATAGGGTATAAGGTGCTAGTTATTCCGTTGCTCGAAAAGTTGGATTTGCAACGAATGCAAGACACTTTAATGTTTCAGGAAAAAATGGGCGTGCTCACTGATACGCTAAAAGATTTAAAGGACGAAATTAAATTGTCTCGTGAGCAACGAACCAAAGCATATACCGAGCATGTTAAATTGACATCAAGAGTCGATGGTATCGAAGCTCGTGTTGATGATATTAAGGAGGAATTGCATGAACATACCACCAAATCTCATCAATACAATTAAAAAAGCATACAAATCTGTAAGGGTGGCTAATTTCCACCCTACAGGGGTTCTTGCTACAAGGGTACTAGTACTAACAATGCTAGTACCTATTTTATTGGTAGTGGTTGAGTACATTATGGTATTCATTCAAGGGCACGTATCTGATGATATGAATAAATTGATTAATGTAGGGATTAACATTATAGATCATATATTCATCCCATCGGTATTAACCGCATTAGTTGGTTTCCTTGCCTTATGGATTGATAAAGATGGAAATGGTATCCCAGATAAATTGGAAGAGCCACCTAAATTACCGCCATTATCAAACATGACTGAAAGGAGTGATAAGAATGAAAAAAGGGTTTGATATTTCAGCATGGCAAGAGGATGAAAACGGAGCACCTTATTATGATGAGTGCCGTATGCAACAAGCCAAAGAAGAAGGCAATGAATTTGTAATCATTAAATTAGGCGAAAACTACAACGTTGATGAATTCTTTGAACAACATATAACTGCAGCATTAAATGCAGGTCTTGAAGTTGGTGTATATTATTTTAGCCATGCTTACGATGAGGCAACAGCAGTACAAGAGGCAGAATGGGTAATTAATACGCTCAATAGTTATGGATATACTGATTACCATTTGCAAGCTGGTATTTGGTATGACTACGAAGAACACCGACAATTACGTAATATGATTAATGCTGGTGCTTTAACTAGCCAAGGAATGACGAATTGTATTAGTCGGTTTGTAAATACATTATGGAGCGCAGGCTTTCAAAATGTAGGTGTGTATAGTGGATACTCCTTGTTGTGGGATGAAACATATGCATATAGTCAAATGCCAAGCGTTCCTGTATGGTGTGCACAATATGATTCACAATGTGATTATCCGAATATCAGAATATGGCAATATAGCGATTGCGGAATGGTAGCTGACAAAGAAGTTGATGTCAACTACATGTATGACTAGGGGGAAGTATGAATGACAAAATCAAAAGCTTTATTCACGCTCATTACATCTCTGTTCCTATTTGTATTGTCCTTTGTATCATTGCCTGTATATGGTTCTACGCCGACAGAGCAAGTAATATTGACACGACAGGAATACAACGAGCTAATGATGAAGTTCGAAACGCTCAACAATACAATCAACGAGCAATTGAAGATAATAGACGAGTTAGAACAGCAATTGAACGTAGCACAGATGTCAACGAGCGAATCGAAACAAGAATTAATAGAATCGATGAACTTAATCAAAGAACAGAGGGAGCAATTACTAATAGCCAAGAATACATTAGAGCAGCAAGAGAAAACGCTATCAATGCAAAACGAATCGTTGGCGAAGGTGAACGCATACTTAGAAATGCAGATGAGAGAACTCAAAAGAATCAAGATGCAACAAAGGAACAGTAAAATACTAAACATATTATTAGGTGGAACAGTTGTTTATTTAGTTGCAAAAAATTGAGGTGATCCATATATCTCCATAGCGTGTAATGGTGGATGCACGCAACTATCAACTATAAGTTGCTAGTTGAGTAGTAAAGCAATTATTTATAACTGAACAGCATAATAAATAGCCTATCAGCTTAGAATAACATCTAGGTTGATAGGCCTTTTTGTTTATAAATGATATAATATAGGTAACTAATATTTTAAAAATCTTAGGGGGAGCATATGGATACTATATTAAATGACTACATTCAAGACTATTTACATTCAGACAAATTCATAGAAATGTTAGAGTATTTTGTGGCAAAATATAGTGAAAATGCAGATATTAGCAAAAAAATGGAATATGTGGAAGTGCAGAATTTTTGGATTGTGCCAAGGATAAATTATTAACGATTTTAGATAAAATAAAAACTGGTGAAATATTGGATAAATCAGATGCAGAAACTATATTAAATAACATACATTTACCAATTCCGATAAAGAAATAACATAACAGCCTACTAGCTTAGATAAAAATCTTTGTTAGTAGGCCTTATTTTTTTAGAATGGTATAATTAAACGTAGCGGATAATATGAATTTGCGATATAAAAGTGGTTCGTACAGCGTGTTGTATGCACCACCAAAATAAACCCGCACGGTTGTGCGGGTTTTTCTTTTGAAATAAAGTCTTTATAAATTTATTCTGATAAATATTGCATAGACAATAAATTAGTAATCACTTATGATTGGTATATAATACTATTTCTCATTAGGAGGTTTCAAATGGCAGTAGATGTAGCTAGAACACAAGATGTATATAAAGATGCTGGTCAAAGTGTCAATTTCACAACATTATTATTAAATCGTAAAGATCGCGATGCAGAATTAGAAGTTATTCAAGATATGGCTGATCGTATTCAAGCCATTAAACGTTCTATTAGTATTCGTGCTAATGGCGAAGGCTTGGGTATCGCTTTTGGCTTTAGCCGTAAAGCATGGGATTATTTATTCCCTAATGCACCTGTACCAAAAGAGTTAGAAGACTTCCAAGGTATTAAGGGTGATAAACAAGACGTGCCAGCTGTAGCGGCTGATTTGTTCTTACATGTACGTTCCAATAATGAATCTGTTACATATACTGTAGTGGATCAAATCATGGAATTCTTACGTCCTATTACATCTGTAGTTGATGAAACTCATGGTTTCCATTATGAACAAGGTCGTGCTATTATCGATTTCGTTGATGGTACGGAAAATCCTGTAGGCCAAGAAGCAGTAGAGTGGGGCGTTATCGGTGATGAAGACCCTGAATTCACTAATGGTTCTTATGCATTTGCACAAAAATATGAACACGACCTTGATGCTTGGCGTGCACTTCCTACAGAAATGCAAGAAAAATTCATTGGCCGTCGTAAATTCAGTGATATTGAATTAGAAGATGATGAAAAAGATCCAGCAGCTCACAATGTAGTAGCTCAAGATAATCGCGATGACGAAGAACATAAAATCGTTCGTATGAATGTACCGTTTGCACAACCTGGTCAAGGTGTGCGTGGCACATATTTCATTGGTTATGCTCGTTACTGGGATGTAACGAAAACAATGCTTACGAATATGTTCACACAAAACGACAAATTGCTCGATTACTCTAAACCTATTACGGGTATGTTGTTCTTTATTCCATCCCTTGATACATTGGATGCTATTGCAGAAGGTGAATTATAATCGTTATAATTTTGCGAGATACTTAATGACAAAATAATATGCAATAAAATCTATAGAAAGCGCCCTTTTGGGGCGCTTTTATGCTATAATTAGAGAATATTATTGATTCTGTAGAATTTTAGTTTGTAGAGGTTGCCCATGAATTATACAAGTACACGTGGCACTGTTGCCGTAAATGAAACATATGCATTATTACATGGTTTGGCAGAAGATGGTGGTTTATACGTACCAGCTTTATTTCCAACAAATTGCTTAAGCTATAACGACATTAAAGATAAACCGTACCAAGAGGTAGCTGCTGTTGTATTAGCAAAATTATTCCCTTGCTTCTCCGAAGCACATCTTAAGGAAATGATTAACTCCGCTTACAGCGATGTAAACTTTAGTACTCGCGATATTGCACCTCTACATTCTTTACTTGAAAAAGTATCCATATTGGAACTATTCCACGGCCGTACACAAGCGTTTAAAGATATGGCGCTTTCACTATTCCCATATTTATTGGTAGCCGCAAAAGAAGCGGAAGGGGAAGATAAAGAGGTTCTTATCCTAACAGCTACATCTGGTGATACAGGCAAGGCTGCTCTTGAAGGGTTTAAAGATGTACCTGGTACGCATATTCAAGTATTCTATCCAACTGATGGCGTTAGCCCTATGCAAGCAGAACAAATGCAAAAGCAAGAAGGCGCTAATGTTAACGTAACGGCTATTCATGGCAACTTTGATGATGCTCAACAATTCTTGAAACGTTTATTCGTCGATGCAGATACAGCTAAAGAAGTAGCCGAAAAAGGTGTCATGTTCTCCAGTGCGAACTCCATCAATATCGGTCGTTTGGCACCGCAAGTGGTATACTATGTGAATGCTTATGCTGAACTTGTTGCACAAGGTGCTATCCATGAAGATGAAGCATTTAATGTAGTGGTTCCAACAGGTAACTTTGGTAACATATTGGCTGCTTACTATGCTAAAAAGATGGGGATTCCTATCGGTAAATTGATTTGTGCATCTAATCAAAACAATGTGCTTACTGATTTCTTTAAAACTGGTACATATGATATGAATCGTCCGTTCTATACGACGATTTCTCCATCCATGGATATCCTTGAATCCTCTAACTTTGAACGCTTCTTGTACTATATCTCTGGTGAGGATAGTGAAAGAACAGCTCAATGGATGAAGGATTTGAAATCTACAGGCAAATTATCTGTCAATGAAGAAGAATTTAAACGTGTTCAAGCTAATTTCAGCGGTGCCTATGTAAATGATGAAGAAACAAAGGCCATTATTGAGCAAGTGTATAACTCCTATGGTTATTTGATGGATCCTCATACCGCTGTTGCGATGGGCGCGTATATGAAAGAATTAGAAGCACATCCAGAGGATGGTGCTCGTCATACGATCATCGCATCTACTGCACATCCATTTAAATTCCCAACACCTATTTGTGAGGCTCTTGATATTAAGGTTGGTTCTACCCCTTATGAAAGCTTAGATAATATCTCTGCTGTAACCGGTGTGGCATTCCCTAAACAATTGGCTGCGTTAAAATCCAAATCGTTGCGCTTTACAAAAGCCATCGACAAAGAAAATATGAAACAAGAAATTCTAGATTTTGTTGATACATTCTCTAAATAATGATTGCCGCCTCTCCTTGTAGGGGCGGTTTCTTATTGTATTGGTTATCGATATACTGTATTGACGAGATAGGAGGATATATGGCAAAAAAAGGGTTAATCTATGCGCTTCTTTCGGCACTTTTGCTGAGTACTATGAATTTGTTCGTTAAGATGCTAGGATCGAATATTCCATCTGGAGAGATAGCATTCTTTCGCGGATTATTTGGCACCGTTGCAGTTCTTATCGTTATGTATATAAAGGGCATCCGCTTTTCCACGGAGAACCGGGGCTTGCTTGTTATGCGAGGCCTCTATGGTGGTTTTGGCATGGTGTGTAACTTTATAGCCTTGGTACATATGAAGATGTCTGATGCTACCATATTGTTTCAAACATCGGGTATTTTCGTGTTTATCTTTAGCGCCTTTTTCTTAAAGGAGCGCGTTCCAAAGGGTGCTGGTAAATGGCTTATTCTAATCTTCATAGCCGTGATGGTGATGGTTAATCCGTTTAGCTATGGTGGATTTACCTGGTATGCACTAGTCGCTGTATTGGGTGCTGCTTTATCGGCCGCAGCTTATACGACGATTCGCTCTATTAGTAAGCATGGTAAGCATAGTAATTTTGAAATTATGGCGTATTTCTTGATTACAGGTATGATTGCCGGTCTTGTGACGACCGATGGATTTGTAATGCCAGAAGGTCAAGAATGGCTCATTATTACTGCTATTGGCGGTATAACCGTAGTGGCTCAATTCTTCTTGACGGGTGCTTTTGTTACAACAAATGCTGTTGTAGCTCAATTCTTGCAATATGTAGGCGTCTTTATTAGCTCCTTCTATGGTTTTTTATTCTTTGGTGAAAGCTTATCCATCGAAACGGTAGGCGCTGGTATCGCCATGTTTGTGGCGTCCGTTATGTTGGCACGCTTAAAAGAGCAAAATGGTCCTATACGTGAAGGCAGGGTCATAGAGGAAAAAACAAAATAAATGTCGAATACTATATAAGTAGTATTGGTGCATAATCAAGATGCGACCATCAATTAGGGATATCATTGTATGGTTGCATCTTTTTGTATATTGTAGGAGTGTGATGGCTATGTTTATGGAGTGGATTAAAATTGAGAATTACCGTAATCTCGTAGATGTTGAACTACACTTTCACAATGATATCAATTACTTTGTAGGCGAAAATGCAGTGGGAAAATCCAACTTTCTTGACCTCTTAGAGCAAATGATGAATGCACGAGGTTTTCAAGAAAGTGACTTTGCTGATGTACATAGACCGATACGCATTGAGTGTAAAATGTCCTTTTCTGAGCTCACTACATCATTTCAAGATATGATTGGTCCAGAAGATGGTATGTATCTACGCCTTGAACAAGTGGTACAAGAGGTATATCCACGACTCTATAAGGTGGATGGAGAGAAATTGACACCGGTACCATTGTCTATGTTGCGCCATACAATATATATGTGTCATCGCGATACATCGGAGGCGGAACTTTATTCCATTCCTACATCGGTGTATATGGAACTGGGGAAACAGCTTGTTACCTATCTGCCTAAGACTGGATTGACATCAGATGATGCCATCGCATTAAATAGCTTTATCAATGTAAGAATGGGACTTAATCCAGAATGTGTTCTTAATATTCAGCGCCTTGTAGAGTTATTAACATCCTCTACAGAGGCAAACTTAATTCGCAAGTATTCTATTGATAATGTACGTCTTATCATGGCGGTGGCCTTAAAAATCTTAGCTCAAATTTATATGAAGGTGCATAGTGCATCTACTAATCTAGATTCACTACTCGTATATGATAGTGAAGGCCGTCGATATTTACCGGTGTTTATTAGTGTTGATGAGCCTGAACTCCATTTGAGTCCTTATTTACAACGGGCGGTACTCAGTTATTATCGTCAAATTGCAACTAATGAAAATGCTGAGTTCTTAGCGTTAATTAAACAGCTATTTCAAATTGATGGCCTATTGGGTCAATTGTTTGTGGTTACCCATAGTACTGATGCGTTGGTAGATGATTATCGCCATATTATTCGCCTCTATCGTAATGAGGAGGGACTCGTTCGTGCCGCCTGTGGTGTGACCTTTAAATTTGCTCGAGAAGTAGAAAAGCATTTGATCATGCATTTCCCTGAAGCGAAGGAAGCCCTCTATGCACGGTGTATCATCTTGGTGGAAGGGGAAACTGAGTATGGTAGTTTTGCAGGTATCGCAAAAAAATTAAATGTAGATTTTGATTATTTTGGTATTTGTCTTATCAATGCACGTGGGGAGTCTTCTATTAGTAAGCTTCATAAATTATTTAAAAGCTTTGCTATTCCAACGGTAGCACTCTATGACAGAGATGTAATGGATAAGCATAGCAAGTCTCACGCTAATGTGTTTTACACGAATGAAATCTGTTTTGAAATGGATGTAGTGTCCCATTTAATTCAACGTCATCATCGGGATGTATTGGACAGCATTATTCACGATATTATCGATACAGGGCGTGGTATGGTAACAAAAGATATGGCCCGCCGCGGTTTTGCCAAGTTGGGACTTGATAATCACCAAGTGGTACAACGATGTTTGAAGAATATCAAGGCAAAGGATATAGATACATTATTGGCGTACTATTTCTCTTGGTTTTATAGCAATAAAGGTGTGATTGTAGGGCGTAGAATTGCCTACTATATACCTGAGCATATGATTCCACCAGCCTTTATTGCGGTTATTGAACGGGCTAAAGTTTTATCTCTAGAATCATCTATTATGAAAATAGAATGATAAGTATATTAAAAACTTTCAATAAACTATATCGAAAAATATTGACATGGATATAGTTTTCTTTTATGATTAGTGAGGTTAATTTTTCCTAACGGTTTTAAGTGTGAGTAGGAGTTAAACATGAAGGAATTTATCAAAGAGTTTAAAGAGTTCGCTTTCAAAGGGAACATGATGGACCTCGCTGTAGGTATGATTATTGGTGCGGCTTTCACAGCATTAGTGAATTCTGTAGTTAGCAATTTATTCATGCCTTTGATCA
>ERZ772948.142-NODE-142-length-43646-cov-16.782180_pt1 | contig 43646 bp, 37 predicted proteins | sample MGYA00511945_ERZ772948 | MGnify/ENA primary metagenome ERZ772948 (study PRJEB29015, sample SAMEA2737927) | human oral metagenome | biome: human oral; feature: human-associated habitat; material: dental | place: China | collected 2141 ... | reverse complement strand
TACAATGAGCACCAACATCCTCGATATGGAAACCGTCGCCCTCGACGACAGCGAACGCGCCCTCGTCATCATCGACCAAACAAAACTCCCGAACTGCGCCGAATACCTCCATCTCAAAACACAGGGCGAAATCTGGACGGCCATCCGTGAACTGCAGGTGCGCGGTGCACCTGCCATCGGCGACGCCGCTGCCATCGGCATCTACCTCGCCGCACTCGAAATCGACACCGAGGACTACGACACATTCGCGTGCCACTTTCACGCGGCGTCCGACTACCTGAACTCCTCTCGCCCCACCGCCGTCAATCTCTCATGGGCACTGAACCGTATGGAGCGCATCGTCAAGGCCAACGCGGGGAAATCCATCCAAGAGATCCGCAGGCTCCTTCGCGATGAAGCGCTCCACATCAAACAGGAGGACATCGACATCTGCAAAAAAATAGGTGAGCACGCGCTCACCCTCGTAAAGCCTGGCGACGGACTCCTCACTCACTGCAACGCAGGCCAGCTCGCCACCGCCAAATATGGCACTGCCACCGCCGTCATGTACCTTGGACACGAAAAAAGCTACAACTTCCGCATCTTTGCCGACGAGACACGCCCCCTACTCCAGGGCGCGCGCCTCACCGCGTATGAACTCAGTGCGGCTGGCATGGACGTCACCCTCATCTGCGACAACATGGCAGCCACCGTCATGAAAAACGGCTGGATCGACGCCGTCTTCGTCGGCTGCGACCGCGTTGCCGCCAACGGAGATGCAGCGAACAAAATCGGCACCTCCGGGGTCGCCATACTCGCCAAACATTACGGCATCCCCTTCTACGTCTGCGCCCCTTCCTCCACCATCGACATGAACACCCCCACCGGCGCCGACATCCACATCGAACAGCGCCCCGCAGAGGAAGTCACCGAAATGTGGTACAGCGAGCGCATGGCTCCCGAGGGTGTGAACGTGTATAACCCAGCGTTCGACGTTACCGATCACGAGCTGGTGACGGCGATTGTGACGGAGGATGGGATATGGAATGCTTCCAAGAATCTTAAATAAGTAACCGAAACAACATTTCAGTTTTTAGTTTCATATTTCGGTTTTCTACTAAAAAGAGAAATACAAAACTAAAAACTAAAATGATATTTCAGTTTTAGTTTCATTTCTTGATTCTTTTCTCTCGCCTATTCACTATAGTATAACTGTTTTGGACTCGTAGGCTTCTCTGGAATACTGAGCTTGATTAAGCCTCGTTTCACAAGCGGCGTTACGTGACGTTTAATGACATAGGTAACAGATGAGAGCCCTAGGAAATCACAAATTTCCCTCCTCGTTCGAGGCGTCTTACAGAATATGATAAGGCTGTTTTCAAACTCATCAAATCGTGCTTTATTTTCCGGGGGCCTTCCTCCTTTGTATAGTTTCACCAGAAAGCTTCCACGATCATCAATAAATTCTGGCTCAGGCAAATCAGCCCGTGCCATCTCCCTGCGTATCGTGGGTATTCCAGAGTACCTGTTCTCCGTTATATGCAAAGATTCCAAAATAGATGTCAGTACTGGATTCCTAGTATCTGGCTGCACCTTTCCTAACTGATCAACACGAATTCGCCCATATAGACCTCCGGGGTTACGTATCTCCATACGATTCGAAAACATAAGAATTTGTATGAATTGACCTTCCGTGTGAATACTGTAATCCCGATGCACTAGAGCATTTAGAACGGCTTCACGCACAGCCGTAATAGGATTCAGGTTGATCCTCTCTACGCCCTGTATCAGGATCAATCACCGTTTTTACCCCCATATTCTTTTTGACAAATCGAATTGCTCCATCAAGCAAATCGGATATATTCCCTTCAATGCGCTGGTTATCTACAAAGCGCTCTCCAGATTCTCCCGTATCGCCCATCTCCACGCCTGGAACTACAACAGCCGTAATACAAAGCTGTGGGAAGTATGCTTGCGGATACGGGCTAAAAATCAACGCCGCACTAAGCGTTATTTCACCATCACGGCGAATACTCATGAGCTCGTAAATATCATCGTCCTGTATTTGAGACAAATTCGGTCTCCCGCTTTTTAGTTCCTTGACATAGCTTTCCAACAGATCTCGATTAAGAGCAGAAAAACTTACGCGATTAACCACACGAATATCATCTTGATACTTCTTACGATAAGCTTCATAACTATATATCTCGTACTCCGTCATCGGCTCATCACTGTCACCGACACGAATATATGAAGATTTCAGGCGTCCTTTCCCCTGGTAATGGCAAGGACGTTCTGCTAAATCAATCCCTGGAATCTCAGCCGATACAAACGTCTTTCCATCTTTCATCACAACAGTAAGTAAGGGCCGAACTTTAGGCTCCATCTGCAAGCATTGCTCATTGATCTTCTTCTGTATATCATGGGGGTCGTATACGCCAACCTCTTTATACCCTTCCTCCTCTGAAACACCAAAAATAATGACACCGCCATCATCCTGATTCGAGAAGCTGGACAATGTATCATACAAACGTTTCGGACAAGAAGTTGCAGCACTTTTCAGCTCCAGTGTCCGAGTTTCACATTTCATTTCTTGGACGAATTCCAGTTTCTCTAAAAGTTCTTCTTCTGTCATCTTGGGACTCCATACATTTCTATAATAGGACAACGTCTTTCTTCGACCAAACATATCATACCCCGCCACCGGCGCCGACATCCACATCGAACAGACCCCTCCGAAGTCGCCGAAATGTGGTACAGCGAGCGCATGGTGCCCGAGGGAATAAAGGTCTATAACCCCGCCTTCGATGTGACCGATGATGAGTTTATCACAGAGATCATTACGAAGAACGGTGTGTGGACTCCTGCATCTTCGCATCGAGAGCCGTCAAAAGAGCAATATATCTCTCCTTGACTACCCGATAAATCCCCCACGCACTATGTTCATCGTACGTGTGCGCGGACAGATTTCGTTTCTCCATCATATCCAGCCACGCCTCAGCATCCGCAATGAGTCCCTGCTTCCACGCTTCACGAATCGTACTGCGTGGACTGTTGACCTCGCTGCCTTCATATTCCAGAACTACTTTCATCAGCTTCCAAGCGAGCTCAAAACAAAACTCAAAGCGCTGAATCGTAGCATCCAAATACATATCATCCGTATCCGCATCTTTTTCAAGCGCAGTTTGCAGCCGCCCCAATGCACGGTGATAGTTTTCCCATTTCAGATGAATCCGCTCCACTGTCATAACACGTTTCCCCTTGTCAATGCAAAAAAGGAGCCTGCCCTCTGCATCAATTCGATCTCGTAATTTTCCATGTGCCAGATCGTCATAAAGAACAATATCGAATGTATAGGGCAGCCTACTCTGTTCAAAGGCCCCTTTCAACACACCTCTCAGATCACGCTCACACCCAATAGCCAAATCAACATCAGATGTCTCACGATAATCCCCTCTGGCTCGTGATCCAAAAAGTTTGACCCACCGAATATCGTCACGATGCTCATCTAAGATATGATAGATCTGCTTCCATTGTTCACTATTTAATCCATACATACCTTATCACTCCATGTAATTAGGGAAGCACTGATAAATTCAGCCACGCCATCTTGACGCATCTTTTTTGCCCGCACTGTGCCCGCGATCCTCCACATAGCCCTGCTATGCGTCCGGTTTGCCTCCTTGTTCGGACGAAAAAATCTACGTCAATCTGACGGACTTCATTTTATCAGCGATTCCTTAGTTCTCACGGTATATATTCTCTCCACGAAACGTTTTACCTCCTCCATGCAGATATGCGAATGCAAAAAGGCAGTGTCGTATTCCCCACCATCACGGAACACGATACTGCCCTTTTCATTCCTACAGATTTTCCTTATACCACTGAATCGCCTCTTTGATTCCCTTCTCGAAATCATACTCCGGCGCATAGCCGAGGTTCTTGCGAATCTTCGAGATGTCCGCCCCGCTGTGACGAATATCGCCCTTGCGCTCAGGTCCAAAGATTGGCTTCAGATCCTTGCCGAACAATTCGCTAAGTACAGCATACATCTCGTTCAGACTTGAGCGCTTCCCCGCCGCAACATTGTACGCCTCGCCCGCCGCCTCATGCGGCGCGACACACGCGAGGAGATTCGCCTGCACAACATCCTCAACATAGACGAAATCGCGCGACTGCTCTCCATCTCCATTGATCGTCGGCGGCTCATTGCGGAGCAGGCACTCGATGAACTTTGGAATCACCGCCGCATAAGCACCGTTCGGATCCTGCCGTCGACCGTAGACATTGAAATAGCGCATCCCATAGCAGTCCAACCCATAGTGCATCGTATACTGGTACGCATACTCCTCTGCGGCGAACTTCGTCACCGCATACGTCGAAAGACGATTCCCGACAATCTCCTCCCGCTTCGGCATCGTCTCGTCATCGCCATAGACCGCAGCACTTGACGCGTAGGTAAACTTCTTGACGCCGTTTTTCGCCGCCGCCTCCATCATGTTCACCGTGCCCACGATATTCGTCAGCGTATAGTCCACCGGCTGCTCAATGCTCTCCGGCACACTCACCGCCGCCGCCTGATGCAGCACATAGTCCACGCCCTCACAGACGCGCTTGCAAAGCTCCGCATCCCGGATATCCCCCTCAACAAACTCGAACTTCGGATTGTCCCGAAATCCTGCGATATTCTTCGCATATCCCGTCGACAGATTGTCCAGCACGCGAACCCTGTGCCCCATAGACAAGACTGCCTCAGCCAGATTCGAGCCAATGAAGCCCGCGCCACCTGTGATGAGAAAAAGGCTGTTTTCCGGAAAATTGATTGTACGGTAGTTCACAGTATCTCCCCCTCTTAATCAAAGACTTGTAACAGAGTATGCATACGCCCCTTCATAACGAAAGCCCAATACAAACTCAACACGCTTATTTTCATCTCTTCCTTTTTTATATGTGTTATTAGACTTATGACTGGGATTAAACTTGACATGAATTTTCATGTTTTCAATCTGAATAACACCAGATTCAGGCTTATCGATTCGTAGTATCCTTCCCTGAATTTTTGTTACCCCCATCAAAACATCATCAAACCCTCCCCTTGCATCTCGTAGTGATTGATAACTAACAATACTCAATACATCCTCCCTGTTAGGATCATAGAATTCCTTAACAGCTCCACGATTCGGAAAGTCTCTTGCCAAATTTTCGCATTTTTTAGCGCATCGTTGTGCCATCTCCATAAAAATTCCATCTTGATTCTTAATGGTGTATACATAAGATACAACCATTGCATAGAAAGAATACAACAGATAATCTTGCAGCAGTTCCATCGAAAAGAAATGAACTGCCTTCTCTAAGTTCCCTTCAAATTGTCTGATAAAGCAAAACCATTTCAAGACATTCCTGGGATCATCTCTTTCTTCCGCAATATTATCCTCCAGAATCTTACATACATATTCTTGCTTCTTTTTATTTAACTTTTTCCAATCGCCTTTACACTGATCCGAATATCCTTCAACCAAAAGTCTGCGTATAACAGGTCTGTATACGTCCTGTTTTATCAATAAATTATTCCAGCCTTCTATTGCTGCGTTTGTATATCCCTTTATTTTCAACAATTGACTATGGTAATTCTCAATCTCTGATGCAAGGTCGATGTCAGCATAATCTTGAAGCGCTCTCATTTCTTCCAATACACTTTGAATATCGTCAATTAGTTCCATATACCAATAAAACTTTTCATATTTAAGAAACTCACTTTCTGCTTTGCCAGGATATATCTTCTCTTTCATTTTTCTTATGACATTAAAACAAAATCTTATCTTATCCGTGTACGCATAAGTGTTATTATATTTAAGCGCGATGGACTGATTAAATGCCGCAAAAACAGCTTTCTTGACATTATTCAATTCATCTATAAGAGAAAAGTGCGTTTTTTTTATGGTCTCCTCATCATTTTCTATAAAATATAAAAATTGCTTGGCAAGAATAATCCCTTTTATATGAAAAAATGTGTAATCTTCTTTTAGCTGCAAGGCCTGATTGATCTCTATTAAAGCACGCCCCTCATCTTTTATTAAAAAATGGTAATATCTGGCCCTATTACTGTATACATACGGGTTCTCCGGAAAAGCACTGCATAGCAGATTAAAGATTTCCCCTTTTGCCTCAGGCGTTCCCAGCTCCTCAATTGCATCGGCAAAATGTCCCCCCTTTATTTTAGTGTCTGTTTGTTGTAAGAAAATTTTCTGTATAATTTCACTTACTTCCACATGTTCATGATATGGTTGTAAATCTTGTACAGTTTGGGACAATACTTCCTGTAGATTGTTGCGCCACGCTGTTTTATTCTTCATATGGAGTCCGCAAATATACTGAAGAATGCCTTTGGCAACACAATAATGAATTGTTCTGAGTGCAGTCGCAGAACGCATTAGCAGCGTTTTTTGATCAGGCGTCAACATGTTTTCTATACGGAAACGACCAATCGCTAACTGCGTTTTTTGTTGTAAAACAAATAAAGGTACTTCACAACCGGCATATACCTGAACTACGGATAACAATCGAAACAGCTTTTCTTGATCTTGATCCATTTTACACAAGTGACTAGCAACATAATCTTCTATTTTATTAAAGTGTAATTCATAGGAAGTCAAAGCATATAAAAACGGTGTTTGATCCAGTTGAGTATCCATGCTCATTGTAATCAATGCGTCTTTACGCCGTTGTTTCTCAAAATCTTCTACATCCAGCATATCAACACACTGCATATAACATTGTACAAATGCTTCTCTTTCTTTCCGATTTAGATTTTCAAGCAAAAGGTGGGTATTTACAGCATCTTTTTGATCTAATGAATGTAAATATCTTTTGACATATAATATAATCGCTTGTACTTGTTCAACTCGCAGTGCCTGCTTTATATCCTCAACAATTTGCTCATCTATAGTCATTTTGTCAATGATTATGAGCATTACGCACTTCTCAGTGTCTGTATAAATTGACTTCAGACGCTCAACCGTACCCGCAGAGTACTTATGAAGAATAATCACCGGGTATTTACTATGAAAATGCCACGCCAACATACGGGCAACTGTCGTAGCCCCTGCCCCTGCTTGATATTTAAAACGAACAATATTTGCACGATGACTATTATGTGACAATAAATTCTCTATTGTTTTCATCAAATCATCGTATATCTCTCTTTTAACCGCAATACATGGATTCATCATATTCCAAGGAATTATACCACCACAAAAAAAGTTGCGTACTTCCTCATCGCGGTTCTGAGATGCAATGGAAGACACATTTTCATACAACGGTTCCAGCTCTTCATCAAGCCAACTTCTATTTTTTACCTCTTTACTCCCCCCCGCACCATCTGGCAATCTATACATTTCATCTGCAACTCTGGACTCAAATTCTTCAACTAGTGAAAACGCAGAAAAAATCCCTCTTAACGACCCTTGTACAATAATAAATCCACTGTCCTCTTTTCTGAAAAACTTGTTTTTCCATTGAATGGTGACATATTTTCCAAACAAGACCTCATTTTCATGGCCGCCCACCATATTCTCTACAATCGAAACAACATCGTCATCGCCAAGTAAGGATACATATACAATAGGCTTTTTTGCATTTTGGTTTATGTATGCAAGAACACTGTCTACCTTACGAAAATATTCTCTGCGCCATTCTCTAGCCGTGATAGAGAAATTATTTTTACTCTGCTCTCCACCGCATAAAAACCACAACAAAGTTTTACCTTCTGAAAATGTCTGAATGCGGCACTCTTCCGTTGTAAGAGTATGAATAGAAACTTTATTTGCTAATCTATGAGCTGCATGATGGTAAAATCCATTGGTTTCCGAGCATCGCTGCATATCAACAATCAAGCTCCACTTAATTTTCCCAAGCAGCGCATAATGTTTTTCGCACAGTTTTTGTGTATCATTTCCCAGGAAGAGTACATAATTATACGCATCTGTATTAAAGTGTTCCAAGTCATTAAAAAGGATTTTGTAGTCATCGGAAGGTATATTATGCATCCAAGCTGAAATTTCTGAAAGATCCCGTTCATCTGCCTCATGATTGCTTGAAGAATAACGAAAATAAACACAATTCTTCCTGATCTTGTCTCCATAGTCTTTTTTGGAATAATAGGGTCCCTCTGTTCCTATTCCAATTTCAAAAATTCCGAGAACATATTTTTTGTATTTAAACTGATAGTACGAAAATAACGGAAGTCGTGGATCTATATTCGATTTTAGAAATGTTAGAAACACATTTTCATCAATACCCATGTCCACATCTTGAAAAATATTGTGTCCATCTTTTTGTTGAACACCAATAATAATATATGCGGATTCCTCTCGAATTGTATTTGCCATACTTAATATATCTTTTAAAAAGCTAATTCGACCATTTTCTTCTTCCATATTGTATATTTCTTTCTTAAAATCACAAGTAGCTGATTCCGTGCTAGCAAGCAAGTTTTCCATAAGCGCAATATTCATTGTACGTTCCATGATATTTCACCCCTCTAGAAAAATTACATTATTATAACTGTCGTGGCATCGGATGTCTGTTCTGTGGAAAAGTCAATCTTTAGAAAGCGCTTCATGGCGTAGCTGTCGGAAATGGCATCCAGAAAGACTTCCCGTCGTGTTGTTCTTTTGCGGTTTGCGTATTCCATGTCCGTAAAAGTTTGTTGTACCATTTTGTTTCTCTCCCTCATTGCGTTGTTTCTTCCCCTTATTGTAATCTTTCCGAGGTGAATCACGCAATAAAAGAATTTATCAGTGTTTCCCTAATTTCCAAGCATATGCCTACGAGCCTTCGTTTTTCCTTATCCCTCTACATTCTCATCCTACCACTTTCCCACACAGTCTTATCCTCCATATCAATATCTTCGCCCATCTGGATTTCCATTACCTTCAGCAAAGTCTCTGCTCGTATCGTATGAAACGACCCACGCGGAATACGCACTGTCTGCCCCTCGGCAACAGCGAACTCGTTGCCATCAAGTTTCACCCAACCGCGCCCCTCGATCACCGTCCACGTCTCATCACGTCGCTCATGCAGGGGATAGGTCAGAGAACGTCCCGGACTGAGCGTAATCTTGATTGTGAGGCTCTCTGTCTCGGCGTCTATGATGCGGAACTCGCCCCATGATTTTTCGGTATACATGACCGGTGTATGAAGTTTCTCTGCATAAGGTTTCATGGCACTGGAGCGCTCCTTATCCGAAATGAGAATACCCTCCGGACTCGCCGCAACCACAACATCCTTCAGTCCCATGCAGAGGATCGGCATGGGGAACGTATTCACAACATGGACATTTTTGCACATCTCATCCATCGTGACACGACCGATCGAAGACTCAGGCATCACCTCGGCGAACGTATGTCATGTACCAATATCGAGCCATGTGCCGCTGTATCGTTGAACAGAAATACTCGGTTCCTTTTCAACCACTGCATAATCGAAGCTGGTCTTTGACAATTCCTCATAGCGGTTGAAAAGGTTCTCATAGTCCGCATAGTCCAGTAGCTCACGGGATTTCTCTAAGGTATACCCAAGCTTGAACGCAAAGATACCGCTATTCCAGAGCGCCCCCTGCCCGATATACCGCGCTGCGGTTTCCTGATCCGGCTTTTCCTTGAACAACCGAACCATACTCCGTATTTCTTGAGATATGGGGATAATATAACCGTACTTCTCACTTGGATAGGTCGGCCCGATTCCCATCAACACAAGATTCGCAGCATCTTCTCTCTCAGCCTCTCGAAGAAGCTGAAGAACCGCACAAAAATAATCCGCATCGACACAAGGAGCCGTAGGACAAATCGCCACCGCCTCATCGAGAGGAACGCCGCGCACCTCATGTAAATAGGCTGAGACCAAGCCAATCGCAGGGAATGTATCCCGCCGGCATAACTCAATGGATATGTTCCCCCCAATCCAAGCTGCCTCCGGATGAGAGAAACCTGCTCCCGTCCCGTTGCAACCGTGATGGAAACAGTTGGCGCAACGCTCTGCACCTGACGGCAAACACGCTGAATCATTGACTCTCGCCCGCCATCCTCCTGTGTCAAGAGACGAAAAAACTGCTTAGAATAAAGTTCATTAGATAGTGACCATAGACGTTTTCCGGCTCCACCAGAAAGTAAAACAATTTGTATTTCGCCCCTCCATTCTAATTCCACACATTGAATATTCAATACATCTTTATCAGCTATGACGGATTAAGAGTTCCTTTGACGGATAGCTCACTAACAATTTGAGCGTAAACGTACGGATAAGAAAGCCCCGTCGTTTTACAAATTCTAACCACGCTTTCGTATTCCGGATAGTATTGCCGTTTAATAGAGTTTCCACTATCTGACGGAACATCGCACTCTTTAACCAATACTGTCCCCAGTGTCGTTTCAACGGGGCTAGTTGTACGCCTCAATATATGTCGATCCATCCGAACTCTGCGAATACCTATGCTCGTCGTTTCATAGAAGATAATATTCTCCATGACAGACACATCTTCCTCCCCACATAAGACGGTAAGAAGATACGCAGGTCGATTTTTCTTCATAAAGATCGGTGTATAGTTCACATCTTTCGCTCCGGCTGCAAAGAGGCGCTCCATTGTATATCCAAGGACTTCAGCACTACAATCATCAATATTTGTTTCAAGCTTATAAATAGAATCCTCTTCTATATGGCTCTCCTCAACTGGCTCTATTAGGATTGCACGCAAAATACCGGACAGCTCCTGCTCCCTCTTTCCCGCGCCAAGACCAATTTTTTTCATAACAAATTCACGAGGAAGTTGGTCGGATGTACGCAGAGCCGCTGCTATCGCCGCACCTGTTGGGGTAACATATTCCCCGTGAGCAGATGTAATGTGCAGCTTTAGCTGATGCGCCTGTGCAATATTTACAACAGCGGGAACTGGAATTGGCAATGTCCCGTGTTGGCATCGAATGTTACCTGTTCCTTCATACAGGACAGGTATAACGACATCCCGAATCCCAAGGTTGTCGATACAAACCGCCACTGCCGTAATGTCTACAATAGAATCCACTGCACCAACTTCATGAAAATGGACATGTTCCAACGTCGTCCCATGCGCCTTCGACTCTGCCTCGCCGAGAATCGTAAAGATTCGTACGGCGAGATCACGTGCTCGCTCTGTGAGATCCGCTCCACTTAGGATCTCTACAACATCACGCAACGTTCGATGTGTATGGTGATGATGTGTATGCTCATGTACATCATCGGACTCAGGGGAGTGCGTATGACCACGGCTGCAATCCGCATCATGTTCGTGCTGTCCCCCATGCTCCGACATATAGAGATAGTTCATGTCGTGGTCATGATTTTCATATGCTTCGTCTAAACATACACGAAAATCACACGCATCAAGACCTGATTTCTTGACGCGCTTGATCTCTATATGAAAGCCTTCAAGCGGCAGGCTAATCAAAGCCTTGCCCAAGACCTCCTCGTCCGCTCCCAAATCTAAAAGGGCACCAACAACCATGTCCCCGCTGATTCCGGAACAACACTCTAAATATAGAATCTCATTTACCACAGCCGTCACCTCTCTCCCCAGCATTCAACGCAAGTCGATTGATTTGCACGGCAAGATATCCAGCTCCGTATCCGTTATCGATATTGACGGTTGCCACCCCATTGGCACAGGAATTAAGCATAGTCAGCAAGGCAGAAACGCCACCGAAGCTCGCCCCATACCCCACCGACGTGGGTACTGCAATCACAGGATTTCGTACAAGGCCGCCAATCACACTGGCAAGAGCCCCTTCCATCCCTGCAACTGCAATCACACAGTTTGCCTTTTGAATCTGCTCCAAATGTGCCAACAATCGATGCAGGCCGCTCACGCCGATATCATAGATCCGCTCTACGTACGTTCCAAAGAACTCCGCCGTCTGCGCAGCTTCTTCAGCGACAGGAACATCCGCGGTGCCTGCCGTACAGACAACAACATGCCCGCGTCGGATTTTATCCTTTTTTTCAACGACCAGCACACGTGCCAAAGGGTCATACCGCATAGTTGGAAACGAACTTTTCACTATCTCATATTGATGCGGCGTTGCGCGCGTCCCAAGAACCTCCCCATTGGCATGGATAAGGCACTCAAAAATATGTACCAGATGCGCGTCTGACTTTCCACTGCAAAATACGACCTCCGAAAATCCGGAACGCCATTTTCGGTGCATATCGAGTTTTGCATAACCAAGTTCCTCAACAGGCGCACGTCGAAAGAACTGCTCGGCATCCTCAATGGACAGAGCACCGTCTTTCACCTGCTGCAGAACCTCTCTCATATCCATGACAAAGTTCCTTATAAATTTAGAGGCTCATTCATACTGCCCGTTCGATACCCCTGTAAATCCATCGTGACATATTGAAAGCCATATTCCTTGAAGGCTCTCGTGATCCGCTCACGACAAGACAATACTTTTTCAAACTCATCCGGAAGTACTTCAATGCGTGCCATCTCTCCATGAATACGAACACGAAGTTGGTGAAAGCCAAGATCCAGCAAAAGCTGTTCGGCACGATCAACCATCCCCAACTTTGTCTCTGTAATCTCTTCCCCATAAGGAAAACGCGAGGACAGGCAGGCAAAGGACTGCTTATTCCACGTCCTGAGTCCAAGCTGACGCGACCATGCACGAATCTCCTGCTTTGTAAAGCCGACCTCGCGTAGCGGACTTTTGATATGCAGCTCTGCCACCGCCTGAAGTCCCGGGCGATAGTCGCCCTCATCATCCAGATTCGACCCCTCTGCGACATATTGGATCTTGTTCTGCGCCGCGATGGCGAGCATCTTCTCAAACAGCTCGTGTTTACAAAGATAGCAGCGATTCATCGGATTATGCGAGAATCCATCAATATCAAGTTCTTCCGAGTCCACAACAATGTGACGAATCCCCTCAGACTGACAAAACACCTTCGCTTCATTCAGCTCACGCAGAGGAAATGATGCCGATCGTGCCGTCACGCCAATCACCCGATTGCCTAAGGCATCATGTGCCACCTTTAACAGAAAGGTTGAGTCCACACCACCCGAGAAGGCAACGATAGCACTCTGTAATTTTGCCATATATTGTTTTAACTCATCGAGTTTATCTATCATTACGCATTCCCCACATGTTGTCTTCTATTCTCAGCTTTTCCCCCATATTGCAATCAGAACTGGAAATACAAGAACTCCGTCACCTGAGACAAGGACATAATCTCCCATACATACAAAACTGCCATAGCAACAGCCCACTTGTTATTCGGCTCCATGTTCTTGACCAAATGGTTCGAACTCGGACATAGTGCAACAAGTAATAGAGCTGCCAAGAACACTTTCTTTGGAATATGCGCCCCTGCCAATACCACAACAGAGATGCCAAGATAGTGATGAAACGCCCCTGCGACACTTGGTGGAAGTGCAACTCCATGTCCCCCTACCATCGCATAAAGCACCTGCAAAGCGTCTGCAACTGACTCTGCACGGAAAAATACAAACGCCACTAACACAAAAACAAGCGTCAACACGTAGCCAAGAGGTTTCCACATCCATAAATGATATTTCTTCCATGTGTGATTCAGGACGAGTCCTACTCCATGTAAAGCGCCAAATATAATATAATTCCATCCTGCCCCATGCCACGCGCCGGCAATCAGCATTGAAAGGAATGTAGCAAGCATCGCCTTACCAAATGTGATTTTCTTATATGCCATCACCATGGGGGTATAGAGGTAGTTCGTAATCGTCGTCGTGAGGGACATGTGCCAACGCTGCCAAAAATTAATAATTCCGTAGGCACGATATGGCGCATCGAAGTTAATCGGAATCTGGATGTTCATCATGCGGGCAATTCCGACAGCCATATCACTGTAGCCCGAGAAGTCAAAATACAGCTGCATCATATAACAAATGGCAACGGCCCAGCTATCCAATAGTGTGAGCTGTCCTGGATGCGCGAACCCAGAACCAACGAACGAAACAAAACTATCCGCAATGAGGACTTTTTTAGCAAGGCCTATGATAAATAAGGTAAGACCGCGTCCCATATTATCCCAGTCAATAACGCGCAGTCTGCGATCATCAAACTGCTTCATCATCGGTCGATGATAAAGAATAGGTCCGGCCAAAAGATGCGGAAAAAACGAAACGAATAGTGCATAATGTGCAAGATTGCGCTCTTTCGCAAGCCCTTCGTAGCAGTCAACCAAATAAACCATCTGTGTAATCGTAAAAAAACTGATTCCCAAGGGCAAAACGATATGTAAGAGAGGAAGATCTTCTCCCAGAAAATTTAAATTCTCAATAAAAAAATCCGTGTATTTAAAGACACCCAAAAGACCTGCATTAAAAAACAACCCGATCAGGAACGTAGTTCTAGGATTCTTCTTTTCTTGGCGGGAGCGGATCATTCTTCCACTAATAAGATAATTAACTCCAATGCTCAGTAAAAGCAGAGGAAGATATCGAATATCCCAATATGAATAGAAAAAGAAGCTCAAACAGACGAGCCAGATATTCGCCCATTCCGATGATTTCTCCCGACTACCTAAAAAGAAATACCCTCCTAGGGCAATCGGGAGAAACAGGAACAGGAACTCATAAGAGTTAAAAAGCACGACTCAGTTCTCCTCTATTTTCTCCTCAATTAGATCTACCATCTCGCCAACATTTTTCAGTTCTTGCAGCTCACCAAAAGCGAATTTTATGTGAAAGCATTTTTCAATAGCAACGACCAAACGAATGTGGGACAGTGAGTCCCAATCTTCGATTTGTTCCGCGTTGCTTTCGTTCGTAATGACGAGATCCTCATCATCAAAAACATCGTGAAAGATCGGCTGGAGTTCATTTAAAATCTCTTCTTTTGTCATGATATCTACTCCTTTACGTCATTTAGATAGTTAAAACTCTTCACCACCGGTCAGCGGGATATTCGCACCAGTGATAAAGGTATTCTCATCAGAAAACAGATATTCAATCATCCCTGCGACGTCCTCGGTCGTCACATTCCGTTTGGAGGGATTATTGGCGGCACTTTGCTGAATCACATGCGAATGCATATTCTGTAAAAACTTCGTCTCCATCATCGATGGTGAAACCATATTGACCTGTATGCATTTATCTGCATACTCAGCAGCGAGCGACTTGCCAAGTCCCATCAACGCATATTTCGCCATGACATAGCAAGAGAGATATTTCGGCGGCACATTGAATGTGCAGGAAGAAAGGCCAATCACAATTTTACCGTTCCTTGCCTTTGCCATTGGCTTGATAATCGCCTGCAGTACGACGACCAAGGAACGGCACTGAACCATCAGCTGCTCTTCTGCTTCACTCCACGAAATCTCTGTAAATCGCTGATTCTCAATCGGTACCGCAGGAACATGAAGAATATGGGTGGGCACAAATCCGTCTTTCTTTAATTTGCTAACGAAGCCCTCTGTACTCTCCAAATTGCGAAAATCAGCTTGAAGCAAACGCACTTGGGCGGGAATATCCTGAGCGATTTTCTCCAACGCTTCTGCATGACAAAAATACTGAGCAACAATCTCATCATCTGCCTGCCATATATGTCTGCGCAGAAAGCTGCAACATAACTCAGAGGACGCCCCAAGCAGTAAATAACGTTTTCCCATCAAAACACCCCCGCCTCTATTCTGGCCTTGGAGACCTTTTTGCCGTGTTGATTACGAATAACAACTTTAATCACAACTTGACGTACACTATCATTCTTCTCTGTGACCTGCCCCTCAATCCGCAGCACATCCCCAACGAATACAGGGTGCAGGAAATCACTATAAACACTTTGCAGCAAACAATTCCGCCCTGGAATATATTCTCCCGCAAAGCAGCTATACAACGACGCGGTCAGCATTCCATAGACAACGCGATCCTGAAAACCGCGCGCCTTTGCAAATTCAGGAGAAGTGTGAAGCGGGTTATTATCCCCAGAAACAACACGGAACTGCTGCATCATGTCAGATGTAATCTCACGGGTAAACTCAGCACACTGTCCCACAAAGAGATCGTCATAAGTATAGCATGTCATTTGTCTCTCTCCAACAATGCAATATATTTTCCTTGCTTCTCATATCCTGCAAGGTCTAATCGCCAGACGGTATCGTCTCCGCTCTGCATAATTTTTTCAAATCCGAATACTGCATAAAGATCCGACACCATTTTATTCTTTGCTGTCTTATAGTAATATCCGATCAGCTCCTTACAGCCATCCGCAGCAGCTCTTGCAGCGAGTGCATCCAGCATCATCTGTTCCATTCCTCTTTTCAGAACGCGACAGCTCATCAACCATAAGCGGATATGCAGTGAATCATCTATCTTCTCACCGATGACAACACTAATCAGGCCATTATCTCCAAACTTATCTCTCAATCTCCCGTATAATGTAATATAGTGTTGATCATTTGCCATCTGCTCAATATCAGCACGAGTGTAACGACGGGTCGTCAGATTAAACTGATTCGACTTATTGGTCAGCTGAGCAATCCGATCATAGTACACCGACCGAAAATCATCAATCTCGGCCTCCATCTCCAATGATTGCAGAAAGTCGTCATACGTCTGCATCGATTCTTCAAGAGAGCGCCGCTGGATATTTCCCCGATACGATTCATTACGTTTTCGGTCATCCTCAGAGATCGTCACCGGCTCAAAGAAACCTGCCCCCTCAATCGCACGAATATAGGAGAATACATCAACAGGATCTACCTCCGGCACAGCTACTTCAGGCATTGTATCCCGCACGAGCTGCCTTTCAGCGGGATTGTCGTCGATGAACACGAGGCTGTCTGTTCCGATGTTTATTTCCTCAGCGATGATTCTAAGATTGATGTTTTTAGGCTTCCAATTTGCATGGAATGAAACAAAGTCTTCGACGTGAAGAACACTGTCCGGATGGTTAAACCCAGACTTTGCAATATCCTCTTCATTCTTCGAGCACACTGCCAAAATGACGCCGCGCTCTTTCAGCTTCAAAACATACTCTTGAAAGGCGGTGTATGCTTCTGCTGTCGGCGTTTCATGTCCAATCTCAATATGTTCCATGCCATCATCCCCAATGATACCGCCCCAAAGTGTATTATCCAGATCCAAAACGAGACATTTCTTATTTTTCCCCAAGAGGCCTTTGATGATCTTCGCCAAGCCAAGAGAGACTTCGGGAATGACATCATAACTCATAGCGAGTTTATAGGCATAATACTGAAACCGATCATGCCATTTGAGCAATCCTATACGAGCTGCAAGCCCATGCAAGTCATGCAGAAAAAAATTTTCATGCGACACAGCATAGTCAGCAAAATCTCGATTGAGGCTCTCTATAAACCGTGTCAAGCCATAGTGTTCTGCAGCATCCAAACTGCCGAGCCCTGTCTCGTACGAAAGATCCATATTGTTTTGGATGATGACCGCAGCAGGAAATCTTTTCGTCAGTTCTTCCCAAATCCTCGTAAAGCGCCCCATCTCCATACGAAGTTTTTCTTTAACCTCGTCATATCCATCACCGAGTGCTGGCCGCTCAATGATATTGACCATACTCGTAAATACGATGATGATATCCGGCTGAAACTCATCTAACTCGGCATTTCCGAATACGGCGTCCTCATAGAATTTATTGTACTCAGACTGATAGAACCGGGGGCGTATCCCAACATCTAAAAGAAAAAGTTCCAATATATTCTTAATATCGTCTACCGTAGACCCACAGAGCACCGCAATACGCTTATCAATATAATCTACATCTGGTCGTGCCAACAGTTCTCGACGTATACTTTTTTGTTTCCGCATAAGCAGGTCTTTATCGTACGGATAGGTAAAAACACGATTCAGATTTATTGACATATAAGTCCCTCCATACAGATTCCCCCCGCAGAAGCTATTGTGAATTGGCTTGGGATTCCAATGCTCGAATATGCTCCTCAACATTATTCTCAGTTACCCAAACACCAAAATCTTGTGGCGGAGTACCTGTCCCGAACATACGATCAATCATCATATTTCCGACGAGAGGGCGGTAATGTGCTGTATCATAATAATTATAATTATTTTCCGTGACACTATTAAGCCCGCTAAAATCATAATATCCAGTAACAGCTGCAAGTTTCCGCTTAAATACATCAAACTCCGTTCGGTCAAGCGCCAGATATGTAGTCTTATGCGTGGGGTTAATGAACACGACCAGGTCTATGCCATTCTCTTCCGCCAATTGCTTGATTTCTCGAAGCTCACGGATTGTAGCATCTACTCTATCGCCAATTTGGTGTGACGATTCCTTGAACTTCGGATCGCGCATGTGCTTGTCCAGATCTTCTTCAATGAGCTGTTCCGTTATACAATGATACGTCCGCCCCGTACCATATACGTCATAGATAATTTTCTGATCGGCTGCATGAAATGCAAAGGGACGCACCGTCAGAAATGCCAAATACGTTCTCCAATTGTATTTTTCATAATGTGCGCGAAAAAGGTTATTTTTATACCCTCTTGGGTCATTAATATAGGATATATCATCCAATCCAATCAACACTTGCTTGATTGTCACACCATTGGCAATCAATAACCTCAGATCCTCCAACCACTCCTGAGGAAGCCCCTCCGTATACGTCATGTTGTAATACGTCAAGCCGTTATCAATACGCGAGAGGTCTAAACTTTCAACACGAGACGACCCAAAACAAAAAGCGTCATATCGATGTGGATGTTCCAACAAATACCGTATTTTAACAAAATGTTGTGGAACAGCACTCTTTGGCTCGCTATAATCTCCATGAAATATACCGTACTCATCCATACAATAATCGAAGACCATTAAACAGCACAACAGCATTCCTGCAATTAGAAGAATTCTTTTTACGTATTGTTTCATCGTATCCCCGCTAATGCATTGTGTCTATAATTCCTAAAACGTCCATGGAGAATCCGTCCTATACATTTCTACTCTCTCATCTCCATAATCTTTCCATACCCTCCTGAAAAGAGTCTTCGTTCTATGTATCGAGCCACATCTCGTCCACAGTCCATCACACGCACCTCATCCTCCAAAATCTCTACTACACGATACACCTTCTCACAAAAGCCGCTGTGCTCCATAACGATAGCGTTCGGTGTCAGCAGCAGAACTTTCGCAAGAGTTTCCTCGCGTGCCATAGAGAAAAGTCCTGCGCGTCCCGGATGCCACGGATTCTGCTCTGCACCATCTTTCTGTACGGTGAAATGTGCCGTCGTTGAGCGAAATTCATTGCGCCGCTCAGGCAGAGGTGTATAGAGATATGTTCCGGGATCGACAATGATATCCTTCCCGTCAATCCGAAGAGTAATGGAGAGCTGGTCGTTATGCGCATGTCCGCCATTTCCGTTCTGACCAATCTCACCACAACGCACGGTCATGTAAAGATGGGGAGATTTGAAGATATAAAGGCCCATGCCGTGATATGGATAACAATGCAAAGCCGAAATCGGCTCTTTCGGCTTTGAGAAATGATACTCCTGTACATCGAGTCCTGTCACAGGCAATGTATCAACGAAATCTTTCACACACACAGCATCATCGGATGACAGCATATTATCCGCAAGGTGAATTGCGGGTATTTTTTTTGCCAGAGATCGAAGGAATGCTATTTCAAAATCGATTGGTGAATTATTGCCAAGGCCACACAAAACATGATATGCCTCATTCAGATACTGATGGTTCAAGATATTCTCGTCATAGTATACACCATCTTCTCGTACAGGAAAACCTGCGAGATTCATATATTTCATAACCGCTTCTTGTTCACGCAACACATCGTAGACAGAATTCAGTTTCAAAAACCTGCCGCTGTCATTATCACCGATCTGCGGGATCGTCCCATCTTCATGCAGGAGATCAGAGGTAAACCGCAGAGCCTTCGCAAGACGTTCCCAGAACCATTCCGGGAAAATTTCATCACGATCCAGATCAAAGTCTTGCTTCTCTAATGACTTTAGTGACGGCTGCACATGATGAAGAGTGCACCGATAGGACTTCACGCGGTCACGGCGCGATCGATCCATCTGCACGGCAAAAAGGGCACTATACAGCATCAGCTCCGTTGAGAGCCGATGATAACTGGTTGACCCCTCAAAATTACTGCCATCCTCATGGAATTCGTGCGCCATCTCCGACACAAGCTCTTGGAGCGCAAAAGCAAGCCACGCATCCGTCTCATCCGTGGAGGGCAGATGAAGTGCCGCAAAGAGCAGTCCTACGATATCGGAAAGGTAATGATTGGAGCGCAGATCAGGACTATACTCCAAATTGCGGATGATATGTCTTCCATGATCGTACACAGACGAAGCAAGGATGCGCTCAAAGGCGTCATCAAACGAAGCTCCAAATGCCTTAAACAGATCGTAGGCCACAAGCCAGTTGGCAACACGTATCCCCACATCCATCGTACAGCGCCAGTTTACGCCGAACTGCGGTGGATTCACCGCTATAAAATCCAATATTTCATTGCGGAATTCACGCATATACACACCACGTTCCGATGCCTCCGCAATGCGAAAAGCCCGTGCAAACATCGGCAAATGCTGCATACGGGCGAGTTCCCACGGTACCTTCACATCAACACCCGGCAAATGTCCGTACACAATCTCCGTATACCAAGTCTTCGCCGACCATGTGTATCCGGACTTAAAGTCTATCTGCCAAGGAATCGGCTCATATCCACGATCGACCAATGCCCATACTTTTTTTGCATAGGGGAGATTGGCAGAAGGAATCTGCACCGATAGCCATTGTCCCTCATGATCAGCAGAAACTACATCCACCGCAGGATACACATTCCCCTCAACGCCACGCACAGTCATGCCATAGTATACTTTGCACCAACCACTGCCGAGGAGGTCAAAGGTATGCGCACGAAAAAGCTGCGCAAGTGCCAGCACCTCCGCGCATTTTTCCTCATGAATCGCACAGGTAAAACGTATCGGCACGCCAATATGCAAGTCAGCGCGTGCGGCATACGTAGAAGAAAACACTGCCTGCCATTTGCACATCCTGCTTAGAGCCTTGCGCCGTACCATGCGAAAGCCACGCCGCAGAACCTCATCTAACGGCAATGTTCGTATCTTGCGGATGTAATTGCTCACGCATTATCCCCTTTTCATCATCGCAGTGAAATGTTCCAATGTCTTTCTTACATGCGCGTCCCATGAATATTTTGCAGAGACCTCTTTACGCGCCGCGACACCGAGTGCCGTACGGTACTCCTCGTTCTCCACCAAGCGTCGTATCCCCTCCGCAAGCGCATCGATATCCCCCGGGGGGACGAGATGCGCCGTTTTTCCATGCACCAAAATATCGGCAATCTGGTCTAGCTGCGAAGCGACAATCCCACGCTCCATTGCCATGTACTCAAACAGCTTCGTCGGACTACCGAAGAACCGTGTCCCGTCCGGATTTTTGATATGAGGCGACACAAAGATATCACAGGCATCCAGATAGCGCGGTGCTTCGTGCTGCGCAACGAGTCCTGTGAGTATCACCATATCTTCTGCGCCCCCCTCACGCAGAATTGCTTTCATATCCTCCATCAACACCCCGTCGCCGACAAGGAGAAAGCGAACCGTATCGCGTAATTCGGGATAATCATTTCTCAGCTTGACAATCGCCCGCCCGAGCTCCAGAATGCCGTGCCACTGACCAAATGTTCCTATAAACCCGACGACGCATTTATCTGTCAGATGATAGCGTGCACGGATCTCATCCCCTCCACAATGCGGGTGAAACTTCTCCGTATCCACACCGTTCGGATTGACTAAAATCCGACGTTCTTCGACGCCAGAAGTCAATAGAAAATCCTTCAGGACATCCGAAACTGTAACAATCATGTCCGCATGGCGCAGATTATAGCATTCCACCCATCGGATGAAGGGAAATTCAAATATTCTTTGATAGATTGTCTTCAGGCATCTCTTTACACCGATATTTTTTATGCTCCAATGTTCGGACTTCCACACCTCTGATGAGTTAAACTCCAAGATCAACGGAACATGGTATTTCTGAGAAAGATAAGCCCCAACAAATGAGTACGCCGCATGACGATGATAGATCGCATCAAAGGCGCGTACCTTGTTGCGCAGTGTAAAGAGAAACTGTATATTGGAGCACAGCTCTTTCACCCCAACAGGAGCAAATCTTCGCACCAAAGGATGAACAACGTGCATCGGTACGTTGACCTCAGCCAAGGTATCATTCGTAACGACCTGTAACATAGCCAGCTTTGACAGCGCGTTGATGACACCTGCCGTATGCCCGACAGAGCCACCTGCCTTGAGATTCATCGCATAGAGCGTACGCAAATAGAGGATATTCATGTGATTTAGAATGCAACCTTCCCCAGAACATTCGTCTCCCACCGCTTTTGTAAAGCCTGGCAGATGGAGATCTCCCGCACAACCTCTTTAACCGCCTCAGGAAGATCAGCACGAACTGCTGCTCTCGAAAAATCGGTAAAGACAAGGTTTTCTACTTTCTGCAGCCCTGACAACAGCATTCGATACTCTTCAATCAGTCTGCGATTGATGCCAATCTCAGTAAACTTCTTCTCCTTCTTGCGATAGTACCCTGTCAGGAAATTGAAGCTGTGCAAGAACAATACAATGATGCTGTGGTTAGGCATCTTGCGAACAACATCGATAATCGTACGAGCATCTGAGCCATAACGAAAATCCAGTTTTTTGTATTGCGGTTTTCGCTCTTGCCCAAAAACCGTCCGTCGTTCCCGATACACCGTCACAGGAAACTCCCACAGAGAATCTAGACATGTTACCTTGTTGATAAAAGGATAATCCAACCGGCACTCCTTCGCCTGATAGAAAAAGGAACTGTCCTGCGCAAAGCCCGTTGCTCGCAACGCGGCGCACGTTCTCTCATCCGCACCATAACCACCGGCACGATGCGTCTTGACATCGAGTCCCAAGTGCTTAAACAGCCACTCCTTCCCCCATGAGAGAATTTCCATCTGCTCATCTTCGTCATACTCATACATATAGCGCCTTCCAAAGCGGCTTCCCGGGTGTGTATGGAGACCAACAAAATGCCCATCTGTTAAGATTTGCTCACATAGAGCAGCAAAGTTTTTCTCATGGCTAGGGTGATAGACATCCACAAAATGATTGACGACAGCTCCATATTCTGCTGCAATCGCATTGATAAGAGGAACACCGACCTGCTCGCCGTCAATCCTGCCCAAAACAAAGAGAGCAAACGCCTCATCAAGATCTTGTGCCAGTTCTCCGACTTCGGTATCACACGATAATAGTATTTGTTTCATGACAACCAGCGGCTCCCTCAAAGTATCTTTTTATACAAGTCAAAGAGTATATTCTTCCATAAACAGAAGACACATTCTCCACCATAATATTTACTGATTACTCCTCCAAAACGATGCTTAAAACGCACAATCCCCTCAACTTTATCACCTTGTTCATAGCTACTAATATTTCCTGATAGGTCATAGAAATCAAGCCCCTCTTTTTTTAGCAACTTCATAATTTCCCAATGAAGGAAGTTCGAGGCTCCTGTAATCTCCTTGCTTTTTGTAGCACCTTTCCAATAAACCGCCCTTTTCGGACTCATAACAATCGCCGCTGCCGACTGGATCTCACTATTATGCTGCACAAAAAAGAACCTGATATTTCCAGAATCATGCAGTGCCTGATACGCCTCCAAAAAGACATTCTTCTCTACATTTTTTCCTTGTGTTCGTTGATATGTCGCTTGAGAAAGATGATAGTATCTTTCCACATCAGCCGAATCTTTCCCCTCAAAAAATTGAACACCTTCCCGCTCTGCACGACGAATACTATTGCGATGTTTTGAGTGAATTCCCTTAAATATATCTTCCTCTGACTGTCTCAAATCAACGACATTCGCCTGATACTCATGGATCTCCGAAAAACCTTGCTGTTCTAACAATGTTCTATTGGAAAATCGCAAAAACGCCAGATCGTAGAAGACAAACTTAAACGGATGATATTGAGCACGTATCGTCTTTATTGCCAATTCAATACAACCAGAGTCCTCGTTTGTCGGCTCGGAAAAGGCCTGAAGAAAGCAAAAATTACGCTGCCCACGAATCGTAAGCAGCCATTGAAAGATCACCTTCCCATCTGCTTCGATTGAAACGAATATAGGGAAGCCATTTCCGTGCATCAGTTTAGAATACGACACCAACTGTGTGGGATTGCCGGATGTTTCAAGAATATATTGATCCCATATCTCTTGCTCAACTTCATCAATCAGTCTTATACTACAGTGCATGATGTCTTAGCCCCCTCAATTTTTCCATATTCTCCATCGTAAGACTGTCCGTATCCAACAGGAGCAGATGCTCCTTTAAAAAGCGAACATTTTCTGTCATTTGAGCTTCCGTATATGCTTGAAATACTGGCCACACACGACGTGTTTTTATCCCAAGAGGACGCAGCTGTTCTTCCATTATCGGTATATCGTCCACAAAACAAGAATATACGGGAAATGTGCCTACACAAGAAACCGGTTGGAGAAGCTCAAAAATACGCTTGGCCTTCTCTTTCCTTGTCTGAAACAGGCGATCCTGCGTCAACAATATAGACTTCACACTCTCTTGTTGCCATGCGGTAATGCGCGTATCAAACAACGCATAGCAATGATCCTTGCTGTAAAAATCAGGAAGAGTGTATAAACGCAATGTGCGACTTGCTTTTGAAATTAAGCGTTTGCATAGACTATACTGCAAGTCACATGTCAGTGTCATTGATCGATCTTTGGCGAGAGCCTTCATATAAGAGCATGCCATACTGTCTGTGACGGTTTCATGAAAAAGTTTTCTGTTCTTGAATTGAAATGCTTTTGCTTGCTTAAACAGCTTATTGCTACGGAAAACAACGGCCCCCCCTGCCGGAGTCGTAAAGGATTTTGAAAAAGAATATACCGTGGCATCCCCCTGCGGATTCGTTCCCCAAGCATGACTGTTATCAAAGATGTGTACCACATTCCTTGCTGATGCAGTCTGCTGGACTTGTGATATATTTTGAGGCACAAAACCATAGTACGAATGAGAGATAATCGCGCCCGTTTTATCAGTGATTTTAGATTCTAAATCAACAATATCCATGCCGAGTCCGTCCGTCTCAACGTCGACAAAGACCGGTATCCCTCCTGCAAAATAAATTGCAGGAGGCACATTCGTAGCACAGGTAAACGCAGGGAGTAAGACCTCTCTTCCCCGAACACCAACGCTCATAAGCGCAAGATATAAAGCTGTTCTCCCCCACGAACAAAAACACGTATTTTGATCGTATAGATCCTTATAGTGCATCTCGAACCGCTCCATCATAAGCTTTTTTATAGAGGTAATATGAATAGCTCATATCCAAAAGTGCAGCCAAGCAACCACCATAGCCACCAAGCCACATAATAAGAAGAAAATTGGATACAACATCCATAATGCCTATGCGAACAGCTATATTTCGCATAATTTTTGCGTAGCCATGCCCTGCCAGCCAAGTATTGTATAATCCATACGCACCTTGAAAGCACATAACCACCGCCAAAATAAGAAGGTAGTGGAACGCCTCCACATATCCGCCGGATAAATAGAGGACAAGAGTCAAGTAACCGGCGAACACCATAATCAGTGCAGAAACGCCTAATGCCTGCAGATTACGCTTGATGAAACGTAACGGAATGATCTCTGTCACTGCAAGCTGGCGAAACATCGCAATGGACAGTGCATTAGAAACCGTAAGAATCGGAGAAGCAAAGGACTGAGCCATTGTATAAAATCCGACCGTACGAGCATCAGCAAAGTAAGATATGAGCAATTTGTCAATATTGTAAGCTGCTGCGCCGGCAATTCGCCCCCAATAAATCGCCCAACCATATTCCTGATTATAAGCAAAGCAACGCTTCATATAAGAAAAGACACGATCAAAGCGAGGATTCAACGAAAAATAAATATAGAAAAAGGCAAAGGCAAAAGCCACCCCCATGACATAAAAAACAGTCAACGGACGCACTTGATCCATAAAATAGAGCACCACGATAAGAACAATACTGATAAATCGCTGCAAAAAATTAAATCCTGAAAGTGCATATATTTTATTATTTCCTTTTAATATGAGCTCCATAAACGACGGGAGTATATATACAAAACTGAGAAAGCATATTTCCGACAGGAGATTTCCGATCTTATCATTGAATATATCGTCTATATAATAACTTAAAACAAAAATACATACTCCCATCAAGGAGCTAATAAGTAGAAAGAAACAGAAGAACGCCCCCAGCCAATGGCGTTCTTCCTCTGGGTCCTGATTATCCGCCAAGATCTTCGCTGACGTTGAAAAAAAGCCAAACTCAAAAAAAATCCCGACAAAGCCCATGACGGCAACAGCAAAGCTGTAAATGCCAAATTGATCAACGCCCATCTCTTTTGCCAAAAAGACGTTGATCAAAAAGCCCATACCAAGTGAAAACATCTGCATGAGGGAATAGACGCCCGTCTGACGGGCAAGTCTGTTATGTCTTATTTGATTGATCTTTTCCCGTACACCATTAAAAGACATCACAATAAGTCCCGACATCCCCTTTTACAAACAGAATACAAATTAACGTTCAATATACCCCACCCAGTTCCGCTGCGGATGGAAGTGCATATTAACGTCTCGGTAGTCCACGAGGTCACCATCCTGCACACATACCACCTGCAAATCATTTGGTTGGAAGGCAAACAGCGGATATCTCTGTGCTTCACGATTGACTTTAAGTTTTTCCGGATCAAAGCCCATCTGGTACATCGAAATATAGTCCACTGCAAAAGGACTCCCCATACCACAGGCGATATATCCTACCGCCTTCGGTGTGGGCGAGAGCGGACCATCCGCTTCACCGGCAATAACACCGTCCACGACACTGAAGTATTTTCTCTGTGGCGTGTCATGCAAACGACCATCCTGATCCGCAAAGAGAACAATTTGATTGAGATCAAGACACATACGCCATGTCGTGTCATTTCCATGCCAATCCCCATGCCCCAAAAGAAGATCCTGTCCCGTAAGCCATCGATAGATCTTTTGCAGCCAGGCAAAAGGTTGGTTTAGAACTTTATACAGATAGCGGCTTCCCATCGTATTACGAACTAAAATATGATCTCGTGCGACACGATCCCAACGATAACACAGATTTGCAAAGAAAGATAAATCCGATGGGTACTCATCCCCTCCATGCTGGGCATTGCCAACGCGATAATGCGCCAGATAGTTTTTATCGCCGTTTGCTCCCACCATGTTTTTACAGTTGATTGTCACGCCTGTCTTTCGATGCGTTTTCAATTTTGGCATACTGATGATGACATCTGCCTGCAGAACGGAGCCGGAGAGCAGATATTGATGCCCTTCCTGATGCTGCGCGACAATAAAGCTCCTGTCAAAATCCGAGCCGTAGAGCCTTTCGAGATGGTTCTCCGCTTCCAAAAAGCTTTTTTCGCCAAGATCAACCAGCACATAGCCGTTGGGGTCGCCCGGCAATTCTTCCCGAACACCGTCTCTCGTTCCATCAGGATAACAGTTTTTACGAAAATCCACCAGTGAAATCGAAATTCCCCGCTCCTGATACCATTCAACCAGTTTCCGAAGTCCATTCTGTGCAACGATCTCGTCAAAATGACCATTCGCCTGTGGCGCATCGCCCACAATAATACTGCCAGTTCCCTTGAGTGCCAAAATAACATAGTCAAGCACGGGACGAATGACAGAAGCATGCGTTGTAACAGCGCGAACATCCGCCCCACTCCCGTTGAAGTGCAGCACAAGGTTCGGCTTAATTAAAACCTTATCCCCCGGAGAAATGAAGTCGCCGAATGGATTCCATTCTGCAGTATCTGCATGCTCTGCATCCAGCCCCAGATTCTTGATACAGTCACGCACCAACTCATATACCGGATTCGTCTCACGTGCAGTCGAAATTTCGCCGCCCCATTCGGGATATGTTTCCGAGGGGTGGAACGGCGCTGTTTCTGGATAAACAAGTCCTGACGCAATATTGACAGACACATCTTGTAACATAGATTCTCCTATTAAAGTTAATGGATGATTTCCCCCATTTAACTTAAATAAAAACGCGAAGCAAATTTCGCATTAGTTCAACCGTATCAAGCACTTTTACCCCTGTTTTGTTCCTTTTATAAAACAAATAGAAGGTTTTATCTTGCCCCGTTTGTGTTGGGAATAAAGTAACCGCCAGATTCTTAAATAGAAAAACCCTCTTTCCTTTTTTTGACGGAAAGGCTACCTTTATTTTGGCAAAATCCGGCTTCGCAAAACCGCTACTAAATTGCTTAGACGTTAGGATAACAAAATTGAACTCAATTTGATTTTGTTTGGCAAACTCTAATAATGTATCTGCAACTTTATACATATCAGTCTTTTTCTTTTTTTGTATTTCACGCGTCCTTTCATCAATGTTTTCCAGTCGATCCAATTCCTCAAGTTCCTCTTCTATGCTGTGAAGCACTTTTTCATTTATTGAATGAATTCTTCCTACAGAATCTTCTCCCATAGCATAAGTCATTAGAGACTCCATTGCTTTTTCGATATCTCCTAGAATATCAGCTGTTGCTACTTTACTAGCAACAAATAATGCATTATATTCTGCTTCAGATTTCCACGCAGGATGCTTTCGCTCATTTCGCTCATAGTATTCTTTTCCTAGATCCCCCAATTCTTTCCAATAAATATTTTTAGATAAATATATAATATCATCATCACTCATCAAGCGAATTTTTCCTCTAACTCCGAAAATCTCTCCCGTCGCACTTAATGATTTTTCCGAAAATAATCTTGCAGTATTCGAACCAAGTTTTTGGTTCAGAAATCGAATGATTTCACGAAGCAAATATCCATCATATAGTACAACAGGATGTGCTTGAATCCACTTTCGTTCTGCATCATGTGCATATACAACATTTTCTAAAACACTGAGTGCAGATTTTCCATATGCCAAGCAAAGCTTTTCATCCGTTTCCTCTCGATACAGAGTTAAGGAAGAAAGCAGTCTTATATAATCAATATTAATCGTGTCAAACCCAGTAACAAGCGCATCTCGAATCAGATAATCCAGCTTATCAACATCTATAATTTTAGAATTCAGCATCGTAATGAATACATTCTTCATCTGGGAGTTTATATTGCCATCATCATAACGATATCCGGTAATACATCGTGCAAAAAAAGATCGCTCTTCCGAGGACACAAAACAATCCCCATAATTCCTAAGAGAAACGATGGCACTCATCAGTTTATGTGGTGCTGCTGCATCAGACTTATCTTTGGGGATATTTTTTTGAAATGTTTCATCACCAACTAATTCAGATAGCGTTTCGTGAAGCTCTTCATATTCACCATTATCATTCAGAAAAACTCTTCTCCCGTATGAGAAAACGGCGCATGTCCGACATCATGTAACAAACAAGCCAACTGAAACAAAGAACAATCTCGCGTCATTTCCTCATGTTCTACAAAATCTCCATTTTGATTCTCTTTTTTGAGTTGCTCACTAGCAATTTTCCCTAGGTGAAACACTCCCAGAGAATGAACAAAACGATTATGCATTGCAGACGAATATAATGGGGAATAACTCGTTTGAATGATTCGCCTTAAACGTTGAAACTCGGGCGTATCTACAATCTCCATAAATTCCGTGCTCACAGAGATATATCCATAGATTGGATCCTTAAACCGTTTCTCCGCCATCATCAAGCTGCTCCGCTATCCTCTACCGAAACATCCAAGAACGCCTTCAGTAAATCCAGTGCCAGATATCCTTGAAATGCGGTGATTAGCTCCTCTAACGTGATATTCTCCTTTAGACTTATCCCTCGTTGCCCATTTTCCTCATGCGGCTCAAAGAAGCGTGAATAATTTCGATACAACGCTTCTGTACGATTACGTGAAAAAATCAGAACTGCTTTTTTATTGTCCTCATTTAGCTTTTCAACTACACGATTTCCATATGACTCGATTGTCGTATATGACAGAAATCTCTTTTCTGCATTCTTATGCAATGCCTGAATCAAAGCATTTGCTGCAACATCTTCGATACCAATATAAAACATATGAGCAGCTCCTTTATTTATATAGTCATACTACTTTATTACAACTTTAGCCGTTGGTCAAGGTACTTGTATTTTCCTCTTGGTGTCAACGGGATGGTTTCTACAAATTCCAAACGCAACTCTACCTGATCCTTGAACTTTTCACTCAATTCAGCATAGATTTTCTTAGAATCGGCCTCTGTATAGTCTGATCGAGGAATAATCTTTAAAATGACAATACCCTCCTTCTCCTGATAATATTGAATACGAACCGTGTGCTCAAATATATCACTATGCGAATTGAGTGCTGTAATAGATATTAAGTTACCATACTTCGTCTTAAGCGAATCCCCTGTACGACCTTGCATCCGTTTAATCATACGCGACTGTATTCCACAGGGACACTGATGTCCCACTCCCATAAGAGCATAATCTTCTGTTTTATACCTGATAAAAGGAACTGCATTATTGATAAAACTCGTTCCTATAATTTCACCAAGCTCTCCATCCTTCGCTGAAGAACCATCTTCCTTCAGATATTCCAAATAGGAGTGTTCCATGTATTCATGATAGTTATCATACTGACAATTTGCTATAAACCCAACTTGTTCGCAGTTACCATATAAATCACCAATAGGGCAATGAAAAGCCTCTTCAATGATCCTGCGTTGATCTTCCAACAAAACTTCTGAGGAAGTAAAAACAGCTTTTAATTTTAAGTCTTTTAAAGACACACCTGCTCGAAGTACATATCTTGCAAGAATTTCAAGAGCAGATGGATATCCTCGTAAAAAAGAGGGGGAAAACTCCACTAATTTATCAACGTATGCCCCCATGTTGCTTTCTACCATATCATAAGTAGATAGGTATAAGTGTTTTTCTCCACGCTCATAATGAAACCATCCCCCCTTTACAACAGCCCCTCTGAGGACGGCACAAGGCATCCCCATTTTGTAGCCCCAAAAATGCCAACTATTCCATGTAAATGCCAATCTCCGTAAATCAGTTTCTTTTGTAATATAAAAACCTAGGGGATTTCCAGTAGAACCTCCAGTCATGACATATAACAACCTCTTTCTCGGAATACAATCCGAGATCATATCTTCCATATGTTTTTTCAACAGATCTTTTGTCAAGAACGGTATTGCTTTTATATCGGAAAAATCTTGTATTTTCCTTGGGTTAACACCATATTCATCAAAAAGATTATGATAATACCTTGTATGATCATAAGCATAAGAAATAATGCGCTGCAATTCCTGTAGTTGATGCTCCAATCGTTGTTCATAAGAAAGGTACAGTAATTCACTATATTTTTTATAGAAGTCATGATACTTATAACCCATCCGAATGGATTGAGGTATAAAATGATAAACCTCACGAAGTGCGTCCCTCAGCGACATACCGCGACCTCCGTTATATCTGTTCTTCCACAGCAAAGGCAATCTGCATTGCCTGTATCTGCTGCCAGAGTGGAATTGGAGACTCTCCCCCTGCTTGAATTATCTTGCCAAATACCTCAAGTTCCTCAAGCTGCCCCTTTTCGCTGCCCTTCGTCTCAATCGAGGCAAGCTTTACACCGCATCCCTTCATCGACTTGTAGTCGTTGAGCGTAATCATCTTCCCGTCAAAGAACACTTCCATCGTTTCCTTGGGATAGTCCTTGCTTCCCACAGCCGTATAGATGAGACTGGCTATAGAACCATCGTCATAGGTGACAGTGGCAATAAAGTTGTCTTTGGCGCTATAATATGCTCCATTCGGCTGAATGGAGCATGCACTGACAGAAACAGCCTTTGCTCCCGTGAGGAAGTTGAATACATCATAGATATGGCACGCCTCTCCGATGTTACGGCCTGCCCCCTCCTCAGTATGCACCCAATGATCAAGCGGAATGTAGCCTGCATTCATCGTATAGTGAATGATCATGGGATTTTGGCGTGCAGTCGTGTGCTTTGCGATCTCCTGAAGATAGCGTGAATGGCGGCGATTGAAGCCAGTCAAAAGAAGAGGTGCATCACGATGCTCCCGATAGAACTGTTCGATCCTTGATAGTTCTTCAGCATTGATGGCAAGCGGCTTTTCAACAAGGACATGTTTGCCCGCCCCCAGTGCTGCCAAGACCATCTCGGCATGAAGGTTGTGGCGTGTGGCGATAAGCACCATGTCAACAGCATCATCCGAAAGCACCTTTTCGTAATTCGTCGTCGCATAGTCGGCACCGAACTGTTTCGCTACCGCCTCGGCATTCGCTCCCGTGCGGCTCATCACCGCACGCAGCTGGTAGAGATCGCTGAGCTGCTTGATGTTCGGCAGGTGCATTCCCTTCGCGAATCCGCCCGCACCGATCAATGCAATTTGTATCTTTTCCTTCTGCGTGGGATGCGCAGCAACGGTTACAACATCCGCTTCTTCCCGTTCCTCCTGAGGGTAGGAGAGAAGCACCATGAGTGGCTTCGGTGATGCCGTTTTCAGCGATTCGTATGCGGTGTCCGCTTCCTCCACGGGATAGATTTTGGAAACCATATCCATCACATGAAGTTTCTTCGCCGCCATAAGATTCAGCACTTCCTGCAGATTGCGGTTCTCTGTCCAGCGTACATAGCTGACGGGGTATTCCAGTCCCTTTTCCTCGTAGAGGCTGTCATAGCGCCCCGGTCCATAGGAAGTGGAGATGAAGAAATCAATCTCCTTCTCATAGAAGTCCGCACGGTTCAGATGTAGACCAACATCACCGACAAGAACAACGCGCCCCTTGCGACGGCACATTTTGAACGCTGTCGAGACGATGGCATCGGACTTTGCCGCTGCCGTAATGATAACACCATCTGCACCAATCCCATCCGTCAGACGCGCCACCTGCTCGGCATCCGTCGTGCCATCCGGCTGAATGGCATAATCCGCTCCGTGCGTCAGCGCCATCTGAATGCGACTGGCATCCAAATCGCTGACGATAACCTTACAGCCACTGGCCTTGAGCATCTGCACGGCAAACTGTCCGATAACACCAAGGCCGATGACGACGAAACACTCGCCGAGCGTCGTACGGGCACGGCGTACGCCCTGCATGGCGATCGAGCCAAGGGTAACAGTGCTTGCCTCCTCAAACGTGAGGCCCTCAGGAATCTTGACGAGAAGATTGCGCGGCACATTAATGATCTCTGCATGATACGCACACTGTGCTCCGGCACAGGCAACACGCTCACCGAGCTTAACATCCTTGATGCTGTCACCAATACCGACGACAACTCCCGCAGCTGAGTACCCGATGGGCGTACCTGCATCTATTTTCCCACAAATGAATTCGTATGTACGAGAAAGCCCTCTCTCAGTCGCCATATCAAGTACTTTTTTGACGTTATCTTTCTCTCTAATAGCTCGCCTCCATAGTGGCTCTGCTGTTGCTTCAACACGGAGCATGTCTGTACCGATGGAAATACACGAATTAACCACACGAATGAGTACCTTATCTGCCTCGACCTGTGGCGCGGGAACATCTTCAGCGACAGCATATCCGCGTTTGATCAGTACCTGCTTCATGCAAAAATCCCCCGTGTATCGATGACCGTCTTCCCCTTAAGAAGTGCACGATCCATTACCTTGAATTCCTTGTGATCGACAAGCAGGAGGACGATATTCGCCTCTCGCATAGCATCCTCCAGCGAAACAAGGCGCACATTCTTCTTGTCGGCAAGAGATGCGGGAAGCTCGTGAACATTCGGCTCAACGACAAAGAGCTCATCAAGCGTCCCTGCTGCAAGTTTCTCCGCGATCTGCAGCGACGGACTCTCGCGCAGATCATCAATATCCGGCTTAAACGCAAGACCGAGGCACGCAACCTTCGGATTCTCCGTCATACGAACAGCTTCATATACCTTCTCCATCACAACATGGGGTTTGCTGTCATTGACCTCACGTGCAACACGAATCAACCGCGCATCACGCGGCGCCGAATCCACAATAAACCACGGATCAACGGCAATACAATGACCACCCACTCCGGGTCCCGGCTGAAGAATATTAACGCGCGGATGGCGATTGGCGAGACGAATCAACTCCCAAACGTCAATACCGAGCTTATCACAGATGATCGAGAGCTCATTGGCGAAGGCAATGTTCACATCACGGAACGAGTTCTCCGTGAGTTTTGCCATCTCTGCTGTGCGTGCATCCGTCGAGAGAAGCGCACCTGTGACAAAATGACCATAGAACTCAACTGTTTTCTTCGTCGACTCCGCATCAATACCACCAATGATACGGTCATTGTGCGGCAGTTCCTCAACGATCTTGCCAGGCAGGACGCGTTCTGGGCAATGGGCAAAATACAAATTCTTCCCCACAAGATCTGTACGCTCCTCAAGCACCCATTTTTGTACCTTCTCTGTCGTCCCAACAGGACTGGTGGACTCGAGGATAATCAGATTGCCCTCTTTGACAAAGGGAGCAATTTCCCGCGTCGCTGACTCGACGAACGACAAATCAGGCTCCTTATCTCCCTTAAACGGTGTCGGAACCGCGAGGATGAACACATCCGCCTCATGTGGTTTTACATCGGCATGGAGATTTCCTGAGGAAACTGCTTTCTTCACATACGCAGCAAGTCCCGGTTCCACAATGTGAATCTCCCCGCGATTGACCGTCTCTACGACACGCTCCACCGAATCCATCCCGTAGACCTTAAAACCGTTGTTTGCAATGAGTGTCGCCGTCGGAAGACCGATGTAGCCAAGACCTATCACACATACATTTTGCATTTATTGTACCTCTTTCCCTGTTTTCTCCTCAAATAATTCTTCAAACTGATCTACCACACGACGAATATCATATTGCTCTAAATCAACATGATATTGTGCACTGTAGTCCCCTTTCAGAAATGCTTGAAAGACTTCTGGTCGAAATGTCTGGCAGTTAAAGCTCAAGATAGGCCTCCGACTCATCGCGTAGTCAATCAATTTACTCGGTCGTTGTATTGCATTATCGTTGTCAAAGTTAATGACAAAATCCATCTTTGCCATTTCATGGATGAGAGACTCGCGGTCGATTGGAGATTTGATTAGAAGCTTTTCACCTAATAATTTTTTATAAGAAGAAAGCATCTCTTGCGAAAAAGTATCTTCTAAGCAGTATACCACAAATCGAAACGATTGATCTAATGTCAGTAAATAATCAAGGAAGAATTTAGGATTACGAATATGTTCATAAAAAATTCCAGCGTAACAGAAGGTAGGCACCGCATTCGGTCGACATAAAGCACCATCTATGTCCACCAAGCGCACCCCTTGTGGGATGGTAGTTATTTTAGTGGGTGGCGCAAGCCCCTCATAGGCTTCCTTGGCACGATCAAACGGTACTGAAATATAATGATACCCGCTTAGCACCCATTTCTCAGCCCATTTCAAATACCATGCTTTAGCAAACGACGGATTACGATATAGTGGGTCCCCGCAATCTGCAATCCGTACAGTAGCAGTATGGTAAAAGTGCTCAATGAAACGACTGACGAGCAACACAGAAAATGGATAACTGATTGCGATTTCCATATCGTAATCTTTCATCTCTTTTCTATGCTGGCACATCGTCCAAAATAAATGCCCCCCATACCACATGTCACGTGGTCCAACACCAAGAAAAAATCGCGATGCCCATCGAATAAAAGATACAACGACTCTCCGAAGCGATGGATGAGCAGATGGCTCCGTCAGTTGCCTTTCTAAAGGGCGCTCCACATCAACTTTATGGACATTTCCCATTCCAAAATCATCTACAATTGCATCTTTCGGAATGAACAAATCGACGTGATGACCACGTCGATGCAGTTCACGAACTAATTCGGTCGTCCGAAATGCACGAGGATTCCGTGCCGGATAATACCATGCGGATAAGACCAAAACTCTCACGATTCTTCCCGTCCTTTCGATGCCACGACAAGTATCAGCGCAAAGATAATCCACATTGGCATGAGCCGAAAGGCATCTACATTAAACCCCTGCAAAACAATTCCAAACATAGTTAATGCAAGGATTCGTCTTTCCGCCATTCGATCTACATCTTTTGTCGTGCCACATCTCCATACAGCGCAAAAGAGAGAAATAAGCAATGCCACGTAAACAAGAAGTCCAATCCCTCCTAACTCCGCCAAGACCCTCGCATACAGGCTGTGGGCAGGCGGCCATGGCCATCCAGTTCCATTTGTTGCCCACATCGAAATCTCAACACTCCGCCATGCCTCTTCAGGGTAATAGTCAGGCGCATAGAAGCCATACATCCCATATCCGACCCCCAAGAGAGGATGATCTAAAAATATATTCCACGCTGCAAGTTGAGACCCGTATCGAGCGACATTCGATAAATTATTATCGGATAATAGGCTCTCATAGACTTCAGCAACATCCACTTTTGGTAACGACGCCATAATAAACTCAGATGAGAGGCCTACTCCCGTGAAAAAAATAATCGCAAATACAACAAGGCGTTTTCGTTCTCCCCAAACCATCCCCCGGAACATCAATAAGAATAAAAAGCCTTCAATCGCCATAACCATATATGCTGTGCGGGATAATGAAAATAAAACTAAGACGATAATATAACCAAGTATAAGAAAGAAAAAACTCGGATATTTGCTTCTTTTAAGGAAACACTCCCCTAAAACCCAAGGCAGTACAAGTGCGGTATACATACCAAAATAAGAGGCTTCTGCGGCAAGTGATCGAACTCTAAAATACTCTACTATGCCATTTGCTTCTCCACCACGAAACAAGCGATCGATAAACGTTATTATATCAGATGATAGTGTATTTCCTCCCATCCTTCCTAATTCAAACAAGGAATAAGTCCCAGCTAATACGAGAGAGAGAAGAATCCATCTCTGAAAGAATAAGATTGGATTTCGTTTTTCTTCATAAAAGATATTATACACATAGAGAACGACCAAGAAATAAAAAATCATTGTGCCTGTCTGCACGAGAAATCGACCGATTCCGGTATCTCCTTGGAATCGAAGCTCCAGTATATCAAAGAGATTTACTATCCCCGAAAAAATGATGACCACTAAAAATCCATAAAAATAATAAATGCTTTTAACCGATGGCACATGAATACTTTTTTTTAGAAAGAGGATCTCTATGAGCCAAATAAACACTCCTACGGCAATTGGATAAAAGCTTCCTTCTTTTCCAAGCCCTCCAAAATGCTGCACACCAAGTGATGTAATAAATGGACTGAGAAAAACGGCCGTCGCTAGTAAGGATAAATGCAACTTCCTCAATATCTGTTCACCTCCCTATTTACATTAGAGCAACCTTATGGGATATTCAACACAGCCCTCATTACTCTGACAATGTATGCTTATAAATCATCTCCAGTTGATGGATATACGCGACTGCGTCATACTCTCGTCCCCAATAACGCTCATAGGCTGCTACACTCAGTCTAGCGACAAGATGATCATCCGTTAGTTTTTTGATCTCTTCACAGAGCGAATCCAAGGATCCACTCTGGAACAAAAGCCCTGTCTCACCATCCACGATTTCATCACGTGCCGCACACACATCCGATACAATAGTTGGAATCCCGCGTGCTGCAGCCTCTACGACAGAAAGCCCCATCGTCTCATACCATTTCGATGGAAATACCAACGCGCGTGCACGCCGAAAATACTGCTCTATCTCCTCATGCGAAAGCCATCCCGGGAATTCCGCCTGTGGGCATATCGTACGAAGTTCATCCTCACATTCTCCCGTCCCAATAAAGACGGCAGGAATGGAAAGTCTAGCTGCTGCGTGCGCAAATAGTTCTGCACCTTTCTCAGGAGCAAAACGCCCAATAAAGAGATAGAGCTGATTTCTCTCGGAGCGAATGCGTTCTGAATGCTTCACATCAATCAGGTTTGGTAAAAAGGCTAAGCGTTGCCCCTCAGGTAAATATGGTTCGAGAATGTGGCGGCTAAACGAAGAAATATAAATCATCATGTCAATATCATTCGGCAAGCCGCCGAAATGATATTGAACGAATTGTCTCAAGACGCGCCAGCCCTTATGGAGAAATGAGCGGCTGTCGCAGTGATGCAATACGCAGGACATACTCATCGCTTTTCGCGAACAGATCTCTCCTTTTTGATAGTCATAAAATCCAAGATTCGGGCAGGCGATTCCATAATCATGGAGGTGATAGGCAATACGAAAACCTTGTTTTTTTGCAATGGGAATAATACTGGAGGATATGCTCTTGGAAAGCGCATGAATATGTATCACAGTATCATGCGGTGAGCAATCTGACAGGAGCGAAGAAAATGCCTTCGCTGCACGAAAATTCCATATACCTTGAAAGATAGCTCGCAGACGGTTCGGATCCCGAAGGATATCCTTCTGATTCAAACAAACAACTGAGAGATTTTGGGCACCTTTCAGTTCTTCCCCAATTGGTCCAACAGCAGCAAAGAATATAACATCATGCCCATTCTTCGCAAGTAACTTTGCAACGGTAACAGCGACCTGACTCGCTCCCCCGTTCACATATGCAAAGTCATTAACAATGATTACTTTCAACATACATCTCCTGAAGGATTTATTATGTGACTCTACAAGTTAATCATTCTGTTCCCAATACCGAGGAAACATACTCAATTTTTTTTTCCATGCGTTTGGAATTTTCCGCTCTTTCTTTCCCAAACAATATCCTAAATACTTCATTCCATCACGCAAAGCCATCTCGAAAAGACGGTAAGGACAATGCTTTAAGATGTAGCGAAGTTCCGTCATAACAAAACGCTTTCCCTCGCCCTCTGCCTTACCAAAGTTTTTTTGAATCCATGACTCGCGTGCATGAAAAACGCCGATATCGAAGTAACGCTTAAACTCTTGGATCATGGTATAGTCATGTGAGTGATATACCATAGCATTGGCAACATATGCTACCCTCCAGTTCGCGAGAAGCATCTTTGCTGCGACACACATATCTTCACTAAGAATCGTGTTTTGGGGAAATCCATGAACTTCTTCTATGGCTTCCTTCCGATAGGCAGCAAACGAGTTGGACATAAACGCCGTTTTGATTCCATGTTGTTTTCTGTCTTCAAAACCATAGATATGACTTTCCGGCGGATAGTTAAATGCACGAGCTATCGTCCCAAAAGCCCCCGCATTTCTATGAGGAAGTTGCCGACCGTATGCGCAACCAACTCTATTATTATCATCAAAGACGGCAGCCAGATTCTCTATAGATTGCTCATCTGCTAGGATAGCATCCTGTGTAAGAAAAACATATACATCTGCCTCCCTGCAAAGTTCTATCCCCCATTGACGCGTGCCGCCATGATTGAAGTCTCGGCTGTCAATCGTTCGAACTTGTACGTTCATCCCCTCGACTTCATCCGCATAGAGCCCCCCCTTTCCTGAATCGATTAAGAGAACAGGAAGATTAGGAAGTGATTGTTTCTTTATCATTTGGAGGAGGCAAAGAAACTTATCGTCGGGGCGATAAATCGGTATGATAATCTGTACCTTCAACTAATACGCACCTTTTCCTGTAAATACAGTCTTCACGGTCTTAAACAGATACACAAGATCAATCCAAACAGACCAGTTTCGCACATACCATGTGTCCATGGCAACACGCTCCTCATAGGTCGTATCGCTGCGACCGTTCACCTGCCACATACCTGTGATGCCGGGAGGAACCATATAATATTCCTTAATATGGTCACCATAAAGATCGATCTCTTTCATAACGATCGGTCTGGGGCCGACAAGGCTCATATCCCCCATCAGGACATTCCACAGCTGCGGCAGTTCATCGAGACTCGTCTTACGCAGAAATGCTCCTAATTTAGTTACACGAGGGTCATTCGTAAGTTTAAAAGTTGTTTCCCATTCTCTTTTTGCTTCAGGATTATTCGCAAGGTATTCTTCCAGACGTTCCTGCGCATCCGGTATCATAGATTGGAATTTATAACACGGAAATAGTTTTCCATTCTGCCCTACACGTCGATGTGCAAAGATAATATGTCCTTTATTATCAATTCCAACAAGCACAGCTACTATAATAAGAATCGGTAAAATCAAAAATCCACCGCAAATAGTCGCAATGAGGTCAAAAAGGCGCTTTGCCAAACGGTTTCGTCGTCGCGCAAGATTATTGCGGATGCTGAGCATGAATACTTTCTCGGTATAGAACGGCTCAACGCCGACATGCCCCAGAGGGAGCATCATCAGATCAGGAACAAAGAGGATGTCACGCACCAGTGGCTGGATCTTCGCGACAAGTTGCTCCATCCGAGTACCGTCCATCCCAGGGGCTGTGATAATCACTGTCTTTATCCCAGAATCTCGGATCAGTTCCGTGGCATCTTTCACCTGTCCCAAGAGCAGAAATTTTTGTGGAAGGGTCTTCGATATTGGAGCATCATCAAGCAGCCCTACAACCCGATAGCGATAGCCCAAGTCTCCATCAAAGAAAGAAAGGGCAAGCTCCGCCGTTTTTCCTGCGCCAATCAGGATCACAGGCTTCGTCAGCCAGTTCATCTTTTTCAGCAGTTTGAGGAGAATATACCGTCCTATATAGATGTTAAAGAGTGCCAGGAAACCAAACAGGACGACATAAAGACGCGAGGCAAGCATACTCGCCTGCATAAAATAAAGTATAAGGATGCAGGTGATCAGTGCATAGAGCACTGCATAGAAGATCTGCTGCACCATAGCGATGATTGGCCGCATCTTTGTGTAGGTCTGCGAGATAGCAAGGAACGCAATGAATACGAGTGGTATCCAAAAAAACAGATAGGCATTAGGTACATGATAGGATGTTCCCATCAGTGTCCCATAGATGTCGTGCATGCCAAATGCCATTCTCTCTGCAAGGAGAATAGCAAGATAGTCAAAAATGATAAACAAAAGAGGTGCACACACTCTGCGAAGTACGGCTGAGGTCTCAGATACGATCGCCATGAATATGTACACCTCCTAAAGTCGTTATGCTTCGCGTTTATAGGTCAGCAGGCCGTACCCCATAGAAAGGAGCATGCCGAGAGCAAAACCGATCGCTGTGATCAGCATCTTACGCGGTGCAGCAGGTCTATCCTCATCCGGCAAATTTGCGGGATCAACGATCTGAATATCCATGCTCTCCATCGCTGCCTGCAGTCGGTTTTGCTCATACTGCTTGACGAGGTTCGCATAGACTTCGTTCCTGATTTTTGCATCGCGACTAAGGCGCATATACTCAGCAACATCGTCGGGGAACGTGCCGAGTTCCTCCTCCCTCTTGCTCCGCTGTGCCTTCAATGCCTGCTCACTCGCCTGTGCCACCGCGAGGTTAACCGATGCGAGGGCGCGCTCCTTGCTCAGTTCGGAGTGTGTCGGATTCAGAGTCGTCGCCCCGGAGTCGACACTCGATACAACCTCAGCATTGAGGCTCGCACGCAGCTGATCCAGTTCCTTCTGCGCCTTCTGGACGCTCGGATGCAGCTCTGTGTAGTTCTGCTCGAGCCCGGCGAGCTCGACGCGCTTGCTGACAATCTGATCGCGTATTTTCTGTACAGTCGTGTTGTCAGAGATGCTGTACGCCTTGCTGCCGCTTTTTTGCTCACCGAGTTTTTCGTTCGCAGCACTGAGCGATGCCTGTGCCGAGGTAGCCTCTACCTCTGCCTTGCCGATCTCCTTGTCATACGCTGCCATCTGCTCGATCACTGCTTTTGCCTGATCGGTAGGGCTGTATACCTTATGCTCACGGCTGAACTGCGCGAGTTTATCCTCGGCTTCTTCAGCCTCCTGCTTCGTTCCGTTGATGCGTTCATCGAGGAACTTCATAAGGAGAGACTGCGTCTGTTGGTTCATATCCGTCTGCATGAGGAGGAAGTTGTCGACGACATTCTGCGAGATCTGCTGTGCTTCCTCAGGGCTTTTTCCGCGCGCCGTCACCTCGATAAGGTTTGTCCCTTTGGTATTCTTGATATCGAGATGGCTCTTAGCGAAGGATTTTGCATCGGGTTTTTTCTCTGTACCAAAGTCAATAGAGTCGATAATCGGGTCGAGTACGGTGCGCGACTTCATCAGCTCGATGTAGTTTGTCGTGGGCGAGGCAACGCTCCCCCCGCCCAATCCACCGAGCCCAAGTGCTGCCATCGCACCTGCCGCACCCGAGATATCCATCTTTGCCGCCGTGCGTGTCTGAACGAGGGTCGTAGACTCATACTGCTTGGGCAGGAGAAAGGAGATCACGATGGCAACCAGCGTACAGGCACCCACGATGCAGGAGATCACAGGCTTGTGGTCGCACATGATATGAAACAGTCTTGAGAGGTCAATCGAGTCTTCGTTGCGATCCATGCTGTCCTCTTTCTAGTCCGCCAATGCTTTATACATTGTAAATACGTTCAGATACGGCAGGACATCCTCTTGGAACTTGATGCCGTTCGAGGTCGGTACGTAGACGATATCTCCGTCCTGTAGTGCTAGGTTCTGCGTCAGATCATGTTTTTTGATGTAGTTCTTTAGGTTCACCTGTTTATAGTACATCGTGTCGCCGACAACGCGGATCACCTGTACCTGTGTACTGCGCCCACGATTCGTAAAGCCACCCGCCGAGGTGATCGCCGCATACGCGTTCAGTGTGTCGGCAGACATCTCCTTGATGCCTGGCTCTCGCACCTCTCCCATGACATAAATGTTCCGTTTTCCGTATGTCTTAACGCCGACGGAGAGCTCCGGAAAGCGCAGGTAGCGGTGCATTCGCTCGGAAATCAAGTCCTGCGCCTCATCAAGTGTAAGTCCTGCCAACCGCAGCGAACCCGCATAGGGGAGCTGGGCGTAGCCATCGGGACCGATCATGACAGAATCAAGAGCCGCTGCCCCATTCCCTAAGGCAGAGTTGAACCCGACGACTTGGACACTGAGCACATCATATTTGCTCAGTCGGTACGTCTCGCCATGGCGATCTCCTTTCGTTGTCGCCATCCGGAAGTCTCCTCCTTCGACGACATGATACGGCGCATCCGTGCTTGGTGCAGGCTCGTTTGCCTGTGCTGCCTGCGGCATCCATATAAGCCATGCGGCAAGTGCCACTGCGCAGACTCCTGCCGGTTTCTTTTTCCACGTCATGGTACAATTCTCCTTTATTTTGATGCAGAATGCTTTAGAACAGCTCCAATGTCTTGAACAAAAATACCCAGCCGAAGATGGTAAAGCAGGAAAGTGCGCTGCTGTAGACGACACTGTTGCCTGCGAGCTCGGCGTCCGCCTGCATCTGCTGTGCCATGGCAAAGCCCGCAACGGCACAGGGCGTGGCAAAGATTGCGATGAGCGTGACAAGCTCGACGCCGCGAAAGCCGAGTGCAACGGCACAGGCGAGTACGACGGCAGGTACGAGGACAAGACGCGCAGCGACCGAGAAGATGAGCTGGGGCAGATGCGTGTGATAGCTGCCGCCATGGAATGACGCCCCGAGGATGATGAGTGCGACAGGCGTAGTCGCCGCCGCGATCTGTGCGACGGGCTTCAGGACGGGCGCAGGAATCGGCAGTT
>ERZ772948.141-NODE-141-length-43831-cov-7.512929_pt1 | contig 43831 bp, 44 predicted proteins | sample MGYA00511945_ERZ772948 | MGnify/ENA primary metagenome ERZ772948 (study PRJEB29015, sample SAMEA2737927) | human oral metagenome | biome: human oral; feature: human-associated habitat; material: dental | place: China | collected 2141 ... | reverse complement strand
GGTACGTACGGTGGTGTGAGAGGTCGGAAGTTTAAAAACTTCCTCCTACTCGATTGAAATTTACATTTGAAGACAAGGTTCAAATCCACAAGGAACGAAAATGCGAATCCACACTTTCACAGCGCCAGTTAAGATGGAACACACCACAATCTAATATTCAATATATTATTAAGCTAGTTGATAAACATGGATTTGATATTCTACGCCATGGCTATCGTGATTACTCTATCCAATTTAAGAAAGCGACCATTCATAGAGTATTGATACTTCATGAGTCAATAACTAGCGTATCAATAGACTTAGGCTTATCTACCAGCAGTATTCTGCGTCGATGGATTAAAGAATATAAAGAAAATGTTTTCAAATAAAAAGCACTATCCACTTTATGTGTAAAGCCTATTATTCCTCTCTTCTACTCCATTGTTTTAGCTTAATGGCACTGAGCCAAAAAACTCCTTTTTTCTTGCGTTCATGCAGATATAAACAAATGATAGAATATGGTATACTAAAGAGCGGTAAAGTGAGGGGAAATCATGAATCTTCCAAATCGATTAACATTATTTAGAATTGTATTGATTCCAGTTATTATTCTGGTTTACTTATTTCCTTATAGTGCTTTTGGAATTACACCAACAAGTTTCTATATACAACATGTATCTATCTGTATAATTGATATTGTAGCCTTATTAATCTATATTCTTGCGGCAATTACAGATGCGATTGATGGTCATATCGCCCGTAGTAGAAATATGATTACAACATTCGGTAAGTTTGCAGATCCTATCGCAGATAAGCTATTAACAACGACAATGTTCCTATTGTTTATCTCTAGAGGCATTATTCCGGTTATCCCAGTTATTATCATGATTGCACGCGATACTGTTGTTGATGGTTGTCGTATGATGGCAAGTGCCAATGGTAAGGTTGTTGCGGCTGGTATGATGGGCAAGTTAAAGACAGTATTACAGATGGTTACAGTTGCGTTAATTCTATTAAACAATCTTCCATTTGAATTGTTAGGATTACCAATAAGTATGATCATGTTGTGGTTCTCAGCACTAGTAAGTTTTATTTCTGGTGTACAGTACTTCATGCAGATGAAAGACGATATTTTAGAATCAAAATAATCGTGGAATTATTTGAAAAGAAACATACATATAATCAGGAGGAGTTATTATGGCGGCAGAAAAAAAAGAAAAGACAGTTACCGCAGATAAGCGAGATCAACTACTTGCGGATGCACTCAAGGCAATTGAAAAAGAATATGGAAAAGGCAGTATCATGCGTTTGGGAGACCGTGCTGATGTATCGGTAGACGCAATTCCATCCGGTTCTTTAGCACTTGATAGCGCATTGGGTATCGGTGGTTATCCAAAAGGAAGAATCATTGAAATCTATGGACCAGAATCTTCTGGTAAGACAACACTTGCATTACATGCAATCGCAGAATGTCAAAAACAAGGTGGTAGATGTGCATTTATCGATGCAGAAAACGCAATCGATCCACTCTATGCTAAAAAGTTAGGTGTTGATATTGATGAACTTATCTTATCGCAACCAGACTCTGGAGAGCAGGCATTAGAAATTACAGAAGTATTGATTAAATCAGGCGCAATTGATTTAGTGGTTATTGACTCTGTAGCTGCGCTTGTTCCGCAGGCAGAATTAGATGGTGAAATGGGAGACGCATCTGTAGGTTTACAGGCACGCTTGATGTCAAAGGCAATGCGTAAGTTAGCGGGTGTTATGAACCGTTCTAATACAACAGCAATCTTCATCAATCAGTTGCGTGAAAAGGTTGGTATCATGTTTGGCAATCCGGAAACAACACCAGGTGGTCGTGCGCTTAAGTTCTACTCATCTGTACGTTTAGATGTACGTAAGGGTGAAGCACTCAAGGAAGGCAGCGAAGTAATCGGTTCTGCCACAAAGGTAAAAGTTGTTAAGAATAAGGTGGCTCCTCCATTCAAGGTAGCAGTTGTAAATATGATCTTTGGTCAAGGAATTTCTCATATCGATGAAGTTATTAGTTTAGCAGTAGAAAACGACATCATTGAAAAAGCAGGTGCTTGGTTCTCTTACAAGGGAGAAAAACTTGGACAAGGTTTTAACTCTGTACGTGAATATATGAAGAATCATCCAGAGTTTGATGCAGAGATTACAGAACTTGTAAAAGCGAAGTTATTCCCTACGACAGAATCTGTTTCCACAGAAGCAACAGTAGAATAATCAAAGGTACTCTTATTGAAACGTAAGGGTATCTTTTTAACGAATAAGCATGATACAGAAAAGAAATTGAATTTGTTGTATGATGTTACTATATGAAAACGAATTACCTAAGGTTCTATGAAGAACTTACAAAAAACTATCAGACAGACGCAAAGCGAAATCAATTACGTCTGTGTAATAAAATTGTGACCAACGTTTATTACGTCGTGTATCCATTTTTGCTGTTATATTTATTTGTGATACAAAGTGAAAAGTTATTACCGGCAATTCTAATTCCATTACTTTCAATTGTTGGAGTAACATTACTACGTAAAGTTTTAGCACGTCCTCGTCCTTACGAGGAATATCCCATTGATCAAATTCTAGAAAAAGAAACTCAACATAACGCAATGCCAAGTCGACACGTATTCTCGGCTTCAATTATTGCGATGATGTGCTTTACAATTTCTCCACTATTTGCATGCATACTATTGGTGCTAGCTGCACTAGAAGGATACATCCGTGTAGTAGGGGGAGTACATTATCCATTGGATGTAATCATTGGATATCTTCTAGGAGTATTATTTGGACTGTTCATTCTATAAAAGTTTGTGTTTTTTTAATTCTATGATATAACTTACTAGAAAGGTCACATTGTATGATGTGTGGTGATTGAGAAGAACATGCGCCTTTAATCCGATTTTAAGCATATGAAAAGAGAGAATTTAACAAACATCTTTTCATGCGTGGAAACGGATTAAAACCTCTATACAGAGAATTTTTGTCTGCTTTTTTCGCATGAAAAGAGCAGATTTTTTGTAGGAGGAACTAAATGATAGAAATTCATAATTTAACAATATGTCATCGATATGATCTACGTAAGATTGTCGATGACTGTACACTTACAGTTAAACCAACAGATAAAATTGCCATCATTGGCGAAGAGGGAAATGGGAAATCTACATTACTCAAATGTATTGTAGATCAAAAGCTTATTGATAATTATTGTGAAGTTCAAGGAACAATACGTTCAAAGAATGAAAGAATAGGGTATTTACCCCAGGAGCTTGAACATAAGCATGCAGAGAAAACTGTATACGAATACTTCTGCGAAAGCGATGCGTTTTTACTTGCAACGCCATCACAATTACATGACATTGCACAAGGATTAGGAAGTGGCGTGGAGATGTATTATCAAACACAGACGATGTCTTCGCTTTCCGGGGGAGAGAAGATCAAGTATCAACTCGCAGCGATACTTCTAGAACAGCCTAGTATTTTACTGTTAGATGAGCCATCCAACGATTTAGATATTCGAACACTTGCATGGTTAGAGAATTTTATCAAAGAGTCTAAGATTCCAATCATCTATATCTCACATGACGAAACATTACTAGCGAATACTGCGAATTGTATTGTTCATTTAGAACTCGTCAAGCGAAAAACAGAAGCACGTCATACAATCATGAATATTGGCTATGACGCATATAAAGAATTACGTAATAAACAATTTGAAAAACAGATGATTGATGCACAGAGTGAGCGTCGTCAAGACAAGCTACGTATGGAAAAATACCAACAGGTTTATGAACGCGTCCAACATGAACTGCGCGTCGTATCACGTCAAGCGCCACAGACAGCTGCAAATCTCAAGAAAAAGATGAGAAGTGTCAAGGCGATGGGAAAACGCTTTGAAAGAGAACGTGAGAATATGACCGAGATTCCACTACGCGAGGATGCGATATTCTTTCACTTTGATGTCGAACCCTTTGCCAGTGACAAACAGATTCTGGACTATCAATTAGATCGGTTAATGACAAAGGATGAATCGAAAATATTAGCGGATAATATTGCATTACAAGTATTTGGAAATCAAAAGGTGTGTATCATTGGCGATAATGGTTGTGGCAAAACAACGCTATTACATAAGATACATGAATCTTTATCTGAACGAGAAGATATCCGTATTGGATATATGCCACAAAACTATAATGAAATCCTATATATGTATGATTCGCCAATCGATTTCTTGACAACCGTAGGGGATAAAGAGGATATTACACGTATCCGTCAGTATCTTGGTTCAATGAAGTTTACATCTGATGAGATGGAACATTCTTTAACAGAGCTATCAGGTGGGCAGCGTGCCAAGGTGTTCATGTTAAAGATGCATCTAGAGGGTGCCAACGTCTTACTGCTTGATGAGCCGACGCGTAACTTTTCACCATTATCGGCTCCGGTTGTAAGAGAAGAGTTAAAGAACTTTGGTGGAGCAATCATCGCTATATCTCATGATCGAAAGTTCATTCAGGAAGTTTTTGATGATATCTATTTGTTAAATTCAACGGGATTACATCGCTATATGATAGAAACCCAGTAAAACGCTTTCATTGTTTTGCGTGTCTATTGTGAAAATGTGAAAAAAAACGTATAATACTAAAGAGAGAAATCTCTAAGAATAATGGAGGATTAAAAATGGGGTATATCATTCATGACCCTGTAATTCCTACCATTTTAGTTCTTATTGTAGGTATTTTTGTTGGCATCGGTATTATGAAGGTTGCTGGCAAACACGGTCTTGATCGTGCGATTACAAAATCGCAAGATATTCTTGAAGAAGCAAATTCAAAAGCAGAAACAATTACGCGCCAAGCTACATTAGACGCGAAACAACAAACTTACGAATTAAAACTACAGGCAGAAAAAGAGATTAAGAATCAACAAAATAAATTATTACAAGTTGAGAATAAGCTCATGCGCCAGCAGGATAGTTTGAATTTCCGTGAGGAGAATCTTGCCCGAAAAGAAAAGAAAATTGACGAAAAAGATCAGCAGATTACTGGGAAACTTGCAAATATCACTAAAATGGAAGAAGACTTGCAGGCTAAGATTGATCAGCAATTAGTTGAACTAGAGCGTGTGGCAAATATGTCACAGGCAGACGCAAAGGTAGAATTGATGGAGGCTGTCGAGAAGAAGACCGAAGCTGAAATCGCTACTTATTTACGTGATAAACAAGAGGAGGCAGAAGCGGAAGCTTCTTCCGTAGCACGTAATATTATTTCTTTAGCGATTCATCGCTACTCACAAGAAGAAACAATCGAACGTACCGTTAGTACAGTAACGCTTCCAAGTGAAGAGATGAAGGGACGAATCATCGGTCGTGAGGGAAGAAATATCAAAGCAATCGAACAGGCTACAGGTGTTGATTTAATTATCGATGACACACCAGATATTATTACTGTTTCTTGCTTTAACCCAATTCGTCGTGAAATTGCGCGTCAGTCATTAGAAATTCTGATGAAGGATGGACGTATTCAACCAGGACGCATTGAGGAAGTTGTTCAGAAGGTTACAGATGAACTTGAAGAGACAATTTTCAAGATTGGTAATGAAGCAGTATTCAAACTTGGTATCGGTAAGATGAATCGTGAACTCATCAAGCTGGTAGGACGTATGAGATTCCGTTATAGTTATGGTCAAAACGGTTTGTCACACTCCGTAGAAGTTGCACACTTCGCTGGTATGATGGCTGCTGAATTAGGACTAAACCAAGCACTTGCAAAGCGTGCAGGTTTATTACACGATATTGGTAAGGCACTCGACTTTGAAACGGAAGGAACTCACGTTGAGTTAGGCTCTAAGGTTGCTAAGAAGTATGGCGAAAATCCTATCGTTATTAACTCGATTGAAGCTCACCATGGCGATACAGCTCCAACAGATATTATTTCTGTATTAGTCGCTGCAGCTGATACTATCAGTGCTGCTAGACCTGGGGCTCGTTATGAATCTATGGAAGGCTACATTCAACGTCTAGAAAATCTTGAAAAGATTGCATTAGACTTTGAAGGCGTTGAAAAAGCATTCGCAATCCAAGCTGGACGTGAACTACGTGTTATGGTACAGCCTGAGAAGATTGATGATGTACGTATGGTGAAGGTAGCTCATGATATTCGTGAACGAATTGAAAATGAGATGACTTACCCAGGACAAATCAAAGTAACATTGATTCGTGAAGTACGTGCGCAAGAATTAGCGAAATAAGAACCGGTTCACGGTTCTTTTTTCTGAAAAGAAGGGGAAAGTAAAATGAGAGTACTATTTCTAGGAGATATCGTCGCAAAAAGTGGACGGGATGCAGTTCTAGCTAAACTAAACGTATTAAAAGAACAATATCAACCAGATTTTGTCATTGCAAATGCAGAGAATTCTGCACATGGCAAAGGGATTACGTTTAAAATCTATAATCAATTACTCCTAGCAGGTGTCGATGTTATTACACTTGGCAATCATGCCTTCTCCAAAACAGAGATTCTAAATCATCTTCCATCAATGAACAGTGCGATACGACCTGCCAATATGGAACCTTTCCATATTGGGAAAAGCTATGTTATCAAAGAAGTGAATGGAAAGCGTATTGCAGTTGTAAATCTAGTCGGTAAAGTATTTATGGATGTTTGTCGTGAAGACCCTGTCGTCACGATGGAAAAACTCTTAAAAGAAATTGATGCAGATATGATTTTCGTTGATCTACATGCAGAAGCGACTGCTGAAAAGATGACCTTCATAAATTACTTTGCGCCAAGAGTGACTGCTGTTATTGGCACACATACGCATGTTCAAACTGCTGATGAACAAATTATTAACGGTTGTGCATATATCACAGATGCAGGAATGTGTGGAGTATATGCATCAATATTAGGAAGAGATACAGAGGAAGTTATCGCTAGAAGTATTTACAATGAATCCACGCGTTACACACCCGCACAAGGCCCAGCAGTCATCTCTGGTGTCGTCATCGATATCGATGAAAAAACAAACCGAGCAAATCGAATTGAAAGGATTCAAATTCGTCCGAAAGGTTAGCATTTACTAACAAAATAGTGGGGTGCTATACTTTAGATGTTCATAAAGGAGGACTCGAATAATGCCAGTTACAGTTGATAAGGATACTTGTATCGGTTGTGGTGCTTGCGTAGGAGTTTGCCCAGTAGCAGCACTCGCTTTAGATGAAAATGGAAAGTCCGGATGCGATGAAGACACATGTATTTCATGCTTCTCATGCATTCCAGTTTGCCCAGTTTCAGCTATCACAGAAAAGAACTAGATATAAAAAAATCGGTGCCCGCCGATTTTTTTATATCTATAGGTGATTGACAAGTTGTTCTGCTTTGCTATGATATGTATAACAAAAGCGTGTTACTGGAAAGCAGGCATTAGCTCATTGGAAAAACATTTTTTCTGATGGGCTTTTTTCGTGGGAGGTTCTTATGTTCTTATTTCATAAAAAATCAATGATTTATTCACCATGTGATGGTACATTCAAACCATTAAGTGAAGTAAAGGATGAAGTATTCTCTAAAGAACTAATGGGAAAGGGCTTTGCGGTTGTACCGATAAATGGAGATATTCACTCTCCAGTCGATGGTAAGGTCACAATGGTATTTCCAACAAAACATGCGATTGGTATCACAGATAGAAACAATATTGAATATATTTTGCATATTGGTATCGATACTGTACAGTTAAAAGGGGCAGGCTTTGAGGTATGCGTACAAGAAGGAGACAGCGTTAAAGCTGGAGACTTACTTGTAAACTGTGATTTAGCTATACTAAAACAAGCAGGCTATCAAACAGATGTTCTTGTGATCGTCACAAATCATAAGGATGTACGCATCAAACAAGCAGGTAACCTAAAAGTAAAGGAAGAGATAGCATATTGTGAAAACATATAATATTGCAAAAATACTAAATCACAACGTCGTTGTATGTCGTGGCGATGAAGATTCTAGAGAGTATATTGTCTTTGGAAAAGGTATCGGTTTCCAAAAGAAAGAAAATGATATTGTTCCTAGTAAACAGATTCAAAACGTATACGAGCTTGTTGATTTGAAAGATCGTAGACGCTATGAAGAATTAGTTCATAACACAGATGATGAAGTAGTAGAAGTTACAGAAGAAATGATCAGTGAGATGACAAATAGCTTTGGTGCATATGATAAGCGTATCCACCTGGCATTACTCGATCATATTCAGTTTAGCGTAAAGCGTTACCGTGAAAAGATTACAGTCAAAAATGTATTCACGGATGAAATTCAATTCTTATATCCAAAGGAATTTCAATTTGCAAAGGAAGTGCTAGCGAAGATTAACGAGCGTTTGGGTATTCACTTGGATAATAGCGAGATTGGGTTTATATGCATGCATATTCACGCTGCCTTACAGGGTGAAAGTGCCAGTCTTTCTACGATGATTGCACAGATATTAACAGAGACAATCACAATCATCGAAAGAGAAATGCAAATCAATCTCAACGATTATGAAGTGGCGAAGCAGCGCTTGATAACACACTTGAAGTTTGCCATCAAACGCTCATTAGATGGAGTTGAAATTAACAACCTGATTGGTGATCTTGTTCATGATAAATATCGTAAGTCGTATCAGATTGCATGCATGATAGGAGATCATATTGAAAATACATATGGCATTAGCATCGGAGAAGGAGAAAGATGCTATCTAACGATACATTTACAGAATATTGTAATGTATCGCAAATAATGGTTCGTACATGTGTAGTAAGGGGTATTACACATGTGGAATATAAGGAGGATATTTATGTTTAAGATGCTTCAAAAGATTGGTAAAGCATTTATGTTACCTATCGCAATTTTACCAGCTGCTGGTTTATTGTTAGGTATTGGTGGTGCTTTATCTAACCCTACAACAGTGGCGACTTATCCTGTATTAAATAATCCAGTATTACAGGGTGTCTTCACAATTATGAGTGCTGCGGGAACAGTTGTTTTCGCAAATCTAGCAATGTTATTGTGCGTAGGTCTATGTATTGGACTTGCAAAGCGTGACAAGGGAACTGCTGCCTTAGCGGGTGTTGTTGGTTTCTTAGTAATGAACGCTACAATCACTTCTTTATTAGGTATTTTTAATCCAGATGGTGCTGCCATTGACACCGGTGTTGTTGGTGCAATCGTTGTTGGTTTAGTTGCTGTAACATTACACAACAAATATCAAAATATTGAACTTCCACAGGTACTTGGATTCTTTGGCGGTTCACGTTTCGTACCAATCGTTACTTCATTTGCAAGTATCTTCATTGGTGCAGTGTTCTTCTTGGTATGGCCACCATTCCAACAGTTATTAGTATCTACAGGTGCATTCATTGCACAGGCAGGTCCGGTTGGAACATTCTTCTATGGATTCTTGATGCGTCTATGTGGAGCCGTTGGTTTACATCACATGATTTATCCAATGTTCTGGTACACAGAGCTTGGTGGTGTTGAAACTGTTGCAGGTGTCGCTGTAGCAGGTGCACAGAAGATCTTCTTTGCACAGTTAGCAGATCCAAATCATGTAGGTCTATATACAGAAGGAACACGTTTCTTCGCTGGTCGTTTCTCAACAATGATGTTCGGCTTACCAGCCGCATGTCTTGCGATGTACCACTGTGTACCGAAGGAAAGAAGAGGCAAGTACAAGGGCTTATTCTTAAGCGTTGCCTTAACATCCTTTATCACAGGTATTACAGAACCAATCGAATTCATGTTCTTGTTCGTAAACCCAATTCTTTATGTCATTCACTCATTCTTTGATGGTGTAAGTTTCTTTATCGCAGATATTCTCAATATCTCTATCGGTAATACATTCTCTGGTGGTGTTATTGACTTTACACTCTTTGGTATCCTACAAGGAAACGCAAAGACAAACTGGATCTTAGAAATTCCATTTGGTTTAGTATGGGCATGTCTATACTACACATTCTTCAGATGGTACATTACAAAGTTCAATGTTATGACTCCTGGTCGTGGTGAAGAAAGTGATGATGCTGAGCCAGTGGTAGAGACAAAGTCTACACTCAAGGAAGATAGTCATAAGATTATCGCTGCTTTAGGTGGTAAAGAAAATATTGAAGACGTTGACGCATGCATTACACGCTTACGCGTAAGTGTGAAGGACGTTAAGAAGGTTGATAAGGATGCACTGAAGAAGTTAGGTGCTACAGACGTTCTTGAAGTTGGTGGAGGAATCCAAGCTATCTATGGTGCTAAGGCTATCCTCTACAAGAACAATATTGTAGAAATCTTAGGTATCGATGAATAATCAAGAAGTTATCGCTGCCTTAAAGGGTAAACTTGTCATCTCTTGTCAAGCGCTGCCAGGAGAGCCGCTCTATACAGAAGCGGGTGGAATTATGCCATTAATGGCATATGCAGCAGAGCTAGCAGGTGCGAGTGGAATCCGTTGTAACTCAGTACGAGATATTAACGAAATTCGTGCAAAAGTAAAACTTCCAACGATTGGAATTATCAAGCAAGATTATTTGGACTCACCAGTTTATATAACCCCTACATTTGAAGAGGTGAGTACACTTGTACAAACAGGCACAGAGATTATTGCTTTAGATTATACAGATCGCATCCATCCAAATAACGTCAAGCGCGAAGAATTATTCCATCAAATTAAACAAGCATATCCAAATCAACTACTCATGGCAGATATCTCAAACTTTGAAGAAGCGAAAGCTGCAGTAGAAATTGGCTTTGACTTTGTTGGTACAACACTGAATGGTTATGTTGGCGATGAAAAGACAGAAGGTCCAAACTTTGATTTGGTATCTAGGATCGTCAAAGAATTAGACTGTCGTTGTATTGCGGAAGGTAGAATCCATGAACCATCACAAGCCCGTAAAATGCTAGAACTTGGAGCCTTTGCGGTAGTGGTTGGTGGAGCGATTACACGTCCACTTGAAATTGCGTCAAGATTTATCAAAGAAATCAACAAGGACCGCTAATTGCGGTCCTTTTCTTGTGCATAAGAGGTCAGTATTCTGTATAATAGTACCGATAGAGGTTAAAGATGAAAAGAGAAGATTTTATCCTTCCGGTTCATGCGGAAGAAAGAAAACGAACAAAGAAAAATACAGAGAGTACTTTTAGTAACTTTAAGATTAGCGATGATATCGTAAATCTAGGTTATGGCAAGAAGTACTTTATACATACCTATGGCTGTCAAGCTAATGTACGTGATGGAGAAGCACTTGCAGGAATGATGGAAATGATGGGCTATACAAGTACCAATGTTCCAAATGATGCGGATGTATTATTCTTCAATACCTGTGCCATCCGCAAAGCGGCAGAAGACCGTGTATTATCCGATGTGAATAAATTACGTTACCTAAAGGAACAGCGTCCAACGACGGTATTCTGTATCTGTGGTTGTATGGCCCAAGAAGAAGAGACTGTTAAACAGATTCTATCTGTATCACCACATGTAGATTTAATCTTTGGTACTCATAACATTCACCGTATGCCAAATCTTTTAGCAGAGGTGATTGAAAGTAACCAGCGTAAGGTGGAAGTATTCTCCCAAGAAGGAGATGTCGTCGAAGATGTACCGGTAAAACGTTCAATGGACTCCAAGGGCTTTGTGAATATCATGTATGGCTGTGATAAGTTCTGTACGTATTGTATCGTCCCATATACACGTGGTAGAGAGCGCTCACGACGCATGGAGGATATCCTAAGAGAAGTCGAAGAACTGAAAGCCAGTGGACGTAAAGAAGTTGTTTTACTTGGACAAAATGTCAATGCCTATGGCAAAGACTTAAAGATGGAAGATGGCTTTACACAACTGCTTGTGGCAGTTGCTAAAACAGGTATTGAACGTATTAGTTTCTACACAAGTCATCCAAGAGATTACAGCGAAACAACCATCGATGCGATGCGTGATTATCCAAACATTATGCCATTCTTACATCTACCTGTTCAATCAGGATCAGATGAAGTATTACGTCGTATGGCACGTGGATATACAGTCGAAAGATACAAGCAGTTATACGATAATTTGAAGAAGAAAGTGCCACATATCGCATTTACAACAGACCTGATTGTCGGTTTTCCAAATGAAACTGATGAGGAATTTGAAGCAACATTAGATCTTGTGCGTTACTGCCGATTTGATATGGCATATGCATTTATCTATTCCCCAAGAGCAGGCACACCAGCAGCAAATATGGAAGATAATATTCCGCTTGAAGTAAAGAAGGAAAGACTAGCAAGACTCAACGACTTACTGACTGAGATAGCGGAAGAAAATAACCGTCGCTTCTTAGGAGAAACAGTCAGTGTTTTATGTATTGGCACATCCAAGAGAAATAGCGAAGTCTATAGTGGATATAGCAAAGATAATAAACTTGTAAACTTTACAAGTGAAAAAGATTGTATCAATCAAATCGTAAATGTCGAAATTACCGCAACACATAGCTACTATCTTGAGGGTAAAGCTCTGTAAAATCGCCAGTGTTTGTTCTATAATAAACTTGGATTAAAAGTATTACTGGAGGATATAATTTATGAGTAAGATACGCATATTTGCACTCGGCGGCCTTGATGAAGACGGCAAAAACATGTATGTCGTTGAAAACAACGAAGATATATTTGTCATGGAATGCGGATTGAAATATCCGGATGGTGATCAGTTAGGAATTGAAATGATCATTCCTGACTTCCGCTATTTACGTGAAAATCAATCACGCATTAAAGCAATCTTTATTACCCATGGTCATGAAGATGTCATGGCAGCACTACCAAACCTATTAAGAGAAATTCCGGATATTCCGGTGTATACAGCACCATTAACAGCGATGATGCTAGAGCGTAAACTAAAGAAGGCAGGTATTAAAGAATTAAACTTACATCGCATTCGTCGTAATGCGAAGTTTAAGATTGGCAGTACTGAGATTCGTACCTTTGGTACAATGCAGTCTATCGCAGACGGCTTTGGTGTCGCAATTAAGACAGAAGATGGATATGTTGTATATTCATCAGAGTTTATCGTTGACTACGATACAAAGAATGCAGCGTTCAAATTTGATATTACTAACATTACCGATTTAGGTAGTGAAGGGGTACTTGCTTTATTAAGTGAATCAGTAGGTTCTACCCGTACCGGTAACAGTAGCCCACACCATCGCATCACAGAACAAATTGAACAGTACTTTGAAGATACGAAGAATCGTATGTTTATTACTGTATTTAATCAAAATCTATATCGTGTCATTGAAATTATCGAACTAGCGACGAAGTTTAACCGTAAGGTTGTCATCTTCGATGAAGAACTAAAGAGTTTAATGGCAGATATGGCAAAGCTTGGATACTATCATATTCCAGCAGGATTAGAGGTGGCACCATCTGCTTTCAGCAATGACATGGAAAATATCTTGGTTATTGTTTCAGGTACTGGTAAGTCCATTTTCCGTAAGATTCATAAGATGGCAACAAAAGAAAATGACAGAATTGAGTTACGTCCAACGGATACAGTAATTATTGCTTCTCCTGCAGTACCTGGTACGGAAAGAGAAGAGGCATCCATGGAAGATGACCTCTACAAAGAAGCGGGTCGTGTACTCATGATTGACTCACGTCGTGCTTATAGCATGCATGCAAGTATTGAAGATCTTAAGATGATGATCTACTTGATGAAGCCAAAGTACTATGTACCAGTCAAGGGTGAATATCGTCAACTCATTGCCAATGCGAATATCGCATTAAACATGGGATATAACGCAGATAAGATTATTGTTATGGATAATGGTCAAGTGGCTGTATTAAACGATGGCGTGATGGCGAAGTCATTTGACAAGGTTGATGTAGATGATGTCATGGTAGATGGTAACGATAGCTTAGATGCTAGCGGTATGGTCTTAAAGGATAGAGAAATCCTAAGCACAGATGGTACAATTATCATCGGTGTCGTGATGAATCACGTCACAAAGGAAATCATCGGTGGGCCAGATGTACAAAGTCGTGGTGTAATCTATCTTAAGGATGCAGAATACATTATTAAAGAAGTTGGCAACATCATGGAGAAGACTATTAATGATGCGGTCAAAGAAAAGCGCTATGACAATATGTCTTGCCGTAGCGAAGCGCGTGAGAAGATTAGTCGTTATGTCTTGAAAGAAACAGGCAAACGACCTATGATACTTCCAGCGATTATCGAAATTAACACAAAGGATTAGTGAGGGAATACGTGGCAAGAAAGACAAAAGCACAACAACAAGCAGAACAAAACCAGCTCATCTTTAGAGTGATCACGATTGTGATCCTCTTTGCTTTTGCTATTTTAGGCTTTACTAAAGCCGGCATTGTTGGGCTATTTATCTATAACTTATTGGGTTACCTAGCAGGTAACCTTTACTGGTTAGTGATAGCCATGGTAATCATTGTTCTACTAATCAATATCATCAGAAGAAAACAGGGTGAAGAAGAAATTAGTTGGATACCAATTATCCTGTTAATCTCTGCACTATTACTCTTAGAGGCATATGTTGCAGTACCAAATGTAACAGGTATGGATGCCTTGTATGACTATATCAATCATACTGTAGATTACTTTATGCCAGATTCAACTCTAAAATTCAGTGGAGGAATCTACGGTATCTTCTTATATGCGATTTCTTCAATGATGTTTAATCGTATTGGTACAGTGCTAGTCATCATCGTACTCTTTATGATAGCGATGTTATTACTTGTAGATATGGAAGTCTATAAGAGGGCATTCCGTTCTATCATCGCATTCTTTAAAATGCCGGAAGTAGAAGAAAGTAAGCAGAAGGAAGAACCAGAGGAGCCAAAAGAGCCGGCAAACCTTTGGAAGATGATTGATAAAGGAAAAGAGAAAACTGGTTCACTATTTCAGAATATCAAGGCAGATGGTAAGGCAGAAAGTTTACCAGTTGTGCAAGAAGAGCAACCAAGAACAGCTAGAGTTATTAATCGTATTCATCCAGATGATCCAACCCAAGAAGTACCAATCATCGTACTTCCAGGTGAGACAATCTCGCAAAAGGATTCGGTATTCATTGATGTGGATGATCTAAGCGATGACCATGCTCGCATGGAAGAGAAGACAACGTTAATGCAAGATACAGTTTTACGTCAAACGGAGTCATCACGTTTTACACCGATGACAGTAGATACAGAAGAGGAAGACCTATCCGCAACAGAAGAATATGAAACAGTTGTGGAAGAACATCCTGATCAAGAAAGCAATATCTATCCGCCATCTGAAGCTCCAAAGCCAAGGAAACGTACACGTCCATACCAATTACCAAAGATTTCACTCTTAGATCCACTTCCGCCAAAGGGTAGTAACCCAGAAAATGAAGTTGCCGCAAGAGAGAAATCACAATTATTACTACAGATTCTCCATAACTTCGATATTGAAGCACAGTTATTAAATACACACATTGGGCCATCTGTTACGCAGTTTGAAATTCGTCCAGATGTTAATGTTAAGGTATCCAAGATTCTTGGCTTAACAGATAACATAAAGATGCAACTAGCTGCTAGAGACATACGTATTGAAGCACCAATTCCAGGCCGCAATGCGGTAGGTATTGAAATACCAAACGTGAAGAGTACACCAGTTAAGATGCGCGAGATTATCAACGATGTAGGTAGCGATAAATCACAACCATTACTGTTCTTCCTTGGTAAAGACTTATTAGGACGTACCGTAACATGTCGTTTAGATAAGATGCCACACATGTTGATTGCCGGAGCGACAGGTTCAGGTAAATCGGTATGTATGAACTCTATTATCTGTTCACTATTACTACGTACAAAACCAGATGAAGTAAAGATGTTGCTTATTGATCCAAAGAAGGTAGAATTTACACCATATCGTAATATTCCACACTTGATTGGACCAGTTATCAATGATCCAAACAAGGCAAGCAATGCCCTGAAGGTCATTGTACGTATCATGGATGAACGTTATAACATGTTCGCAGCAGCAGGTGTAAGAAACATTGAAGTTTACAACAACATGGTCGAACAACAGGGTGGTAGACCAAATCCAGATGGGTCTCCAGCACCCAAGAAGATTCCATATATTGTTGTTATTATCGATGAGTTAGCAGACCTAATGGCAGTCGCTGGTAAAGAAGTTGAACAATCCATTCAACGTATTACACAGTTAGCTCGTGCTGCAGGTATTCACTTAATCGTCGCAACACAAAGACCATCCGTTGATGTTATTACAGGTATTATTAAGGCAAACATCCCAAGCCGTATTGCATTTGCGGTATCCAGCGGTATGGACTCACGTACAATCTTAGATCACGTAGGTGCAGAACGATTACTTGGTTATGGTGATATGCTTTATATGCCGATTGGACAAACAGGTTCAACGCGTGTACAGGGTGTATTTGTGACAGATGATGAAGTACAAAGAATTACAAGCTTTGTATCCTCAGAAGCATCTCCAGTCTATGATGATTCCTTCGTACAGTTAGATGGAATTGAATCAGGAGAAGGTGGTATTGTGACGGAAATCAGCGATGATCCACTCTTCAAGGAGATTAAAGAGTATGTCATTGAAGCACAAAAAGCTTCTACATCCTTACTACAAAGACGCTTCGGCATCGGTTATAACCGTGCCGCAAGAATGATTGATGCCCTCGAAGAACATGGTATCATTGGCCCAGCACAAGGTAGTAAACCTAGAGAAGTATATATTAAAGAGTAAAGACACAATAACAGGCTTGATTTCTGCATCAATTAGGAATCAAGTCTTTTTAATTAGTACAAGAACTACAACTGTCGTATAGTTGTTTTGGAAAATAGTGCACAATTCAATATAATTAGTGTGACGGTAAGTTATAAAACTGATATAGAATATCTTAGAGAGGAGATAAATTAATGATGAAAAATAATGATTTAATATCTAGAGAAGTTAAAAAAATTTCAGAAACTAAAGTTACCTTTGTGAATTTATTAAATGATTTTGAGAATCTAAATAGTTTTAAACATCATATAGATCGTCATAGAAATAATAAATATAGATATACAATTAATAATCTTATTTATATTCTTTTTGGCTTTATTTTATTGTATGTGGTAGCCACAGTGATTTGTTTTTTTAGAAAAGTATATATTACAATTTTTGTGGTACTAATGATTATACTTCTTGTGTTGTCATTACTTTGGATATGGTATCAAAAAGATAATTTTAGGAACTATTCTATTGAGATGATAGGAGAACGAGATAAAGATTTTTTTAAATTATTAGAGAGATATAAGATAAATTCTAATAATATCCAAACTGTAATTAACTACTATGAACTAATTTTGGAACCAAAGAAAATCTTCGTTATTGAAACACCAATTGCAGATAGTTTGATTAAATTTGGGAGTTATTTCTCAACTCTCCTAGTAGGTATTATTACACCAAGCATTATCAAGGAATATTTAAGCTATAATACTATGAAAACCTATGCCTTCATTTTTACTACTATAATTTTGGTTTTATTTTGTGTAGTTATACTAAAACTATACTTATATTTAACTAAAAGAGATAAATTTTTATCTAAATTGCAAAAATTTGTGTATGAACTTAAGAAAATAAAGATTTTAGAAGAACTATAATTTTAACTAATTTGCGCAAAATAGAAGTTTAGATGAATAAAAATAATTGACAAAAGCTACTGACTATCATTCTATTTCAAAATAACAAACCGATGATTGGGAAATCAAACATACAAAGGCAACTTCTAGAGAGCGGGGATGGTGGAAACCTGCAGGCATGCGGTATGCAAATGGACCCATGAGGGCTTAAGGAAAGCTTGTGCAAGTATTTAAGACGCAATGTCAGCGTTAAAGGACAGAGAATGTGATTGCATTTTCAAAGAGATAATAGTCAAAAGACTATTAAAAAAGGTGGTACCGCAGGTTAACGCTTGTCCTTTTATGGGCAGGCGTTTTTGTATGTTATGACTGAAAATGCAGAGAGAAGGAGGATATATCACATGAAAAAGTTAGTACAGGTAATTTGTGTTTTACTATGCAGTATAATGATTGGGTGTTCTTTACCCTCTGTATCAAAAAAGATGCGAAAAAGTATGTGATTGTAAAGCAATTAGATCACGCATCCATTGATGAAATTGCAGTCGCAATTGAAACTGAATTAAAAGAATTAGATGAAACAGCAGAAGTAGAAATCTACTCAGGTCAAAATGATCAATCTACATTGATGCAAATTGGCAAGCAAGCAGTAACAGATGGAGCAGATGTTATTATCCCAATTGGTACACTAGCAGCACAAACAATGGTAGTGGCAAGTGAGGATACAGAGATACCGGTGGTTTACGCTACAATTAGTGATCCAGAAGCAGCTTCCTTAACAGGAATTGATCGAGTAACAGGTACATCTGATGCACTCAATACAAAGCAGTTTGTTGATATGATGTTAAAACAAAATCCAAACTTACAAACAGTTGGTTTACTCTATTCGAATTCAGAAGCAAACTCACAAAAGCCAATTGTAGAAGTGAAAAAGATTTTAGATGAAAAGAAAATTAAATAAATCGAAGCAACCGCAAATACAAGCCAAGAAGTAATCGCTGCTGCTTCATCTCTAAACGCAAGTAAAGTAGATTCAGTATTTACACCAACGGATAACGTGATTATGTCTTCTGAACTTGCTATCTACGAGGCATTCATGAATGCGAATATTCCACATTATGCAGGAGCAGATTCCTTTGTTAGATCAGGTGCATTTGCAACTTGTGGAGTGAATTATACAGATGCTGGTGTAAAGACAGCTATGCTTGCATATAAAGTCTTACAGCCAGGATTCAAAAAGACAGAAGAATTTATCACACTAGATGGTGGTATTATCACTGTAAATACAGAAGTAGCAGAGAAGTTAGGTGTAAACCCAGATAATTTCGCAGATTTTGGACAAGTAGTAACAGTTGAAACAACAGGAAAGTAAGGGATTCTATGCTAGGTATTTTGCAAACTACTTTAGAACTTGGGGCTTTATATGCATTTGTATCAATCGCTTTATTTATTAGTTACCGTCTTTTAGATATCGCTGATTTAACAACAGATGGAAGCTTTGTCCTAGGTATGGCGATATCTGTATCTTGTGCATTTGTTGGTCATCCAATCTTGGGTATCTTATTAGGTATGCTTGCAGGTGGTGTTGCAGGTTATATTACAGCCTTTTTACAAACACGCATGGGTGTTCCATCGATTATTTCAGGAATTATTACAAGTACAGGACTATACACAGTTAATCTATTTGTCATGGGATGGTCAAGCCAAATATCACTCTTAAAACAAACAACAGTATTTTCGATGTTAAAGAAAACAAATATTGGTGGCAGTTGGTATGCTAGCATATTCGTGATTGTTTTATTAGTTGTATGCATGATTCTATTACGTTTATTTTTATCAACTAGACTAGGATTATCTTTGCGTGCAACAGGAGATAACCGTGCGATGGTAACAGCGTCTAGTGTAAATGTCAAAAATATGATTACACTAGGACTAGTTATAGCTAATATGCTTGTAGGATTGAGTGGAGCACTCGTTGGACAGTTCAATAAGACAAGCGATATCAATGCTGGTACTGGTATTGTAGTGGTTGGACTTGCTTGCTTGATTATTGGTGAATCACTAATACAAGGTAGAAAATCATTATCACGAAATTTAACAGCATGTTTTATAGGTAATGTTGTATATCGAATGATTTATGCGGTTATTTTGCAGACAAAGATCATCAACGTGCAATCATTAAAACTAGTGACAGCTTTGATTGTCGCACTTGCAGTAGCAGCACCGACAATCAAAAAAGAACTTTCTTTACATATGAGAAAGGGGAGATAACTAATGTTAGATATACAAAATCTTTCCGTTACATTCAATGCAGGAAGTATTGATGAAAAAAATGTACTTCATGATTTGAATTTACATGTTGAAACAGGTGAATTCATTTGTATCATTGGCTCAAATGGAGCAGGTAAATCCACCATTCTGAATACCATTGCTGGTAGTATAATCCCAGATAAAGGTAAGATTCTTCTGGATGATATTGATATCACTTATGTCAAAGAGTATCAACGAGCAAGTTATATTGGACGTCTATTTCAAGACCCTCTAAAGGGTACTGCACCGAATATGACAATCGAAGAAAATCTAGCACTTGCATGTTTAAGTGCAAAGGAAAAGAAATCACCATTTTCTTGGATAACAAACAAAGAACGAGAACTATTCAAAGAACAGCTAAAAATGCTTGATATGGGACTTGAAGATCGCATGCATACGCTAGTCGGAAATCTTTCTGGAGGACAGCGCCAAGCGTTAACATTATTAATGGCAACGATTGTACCACCAAAGTTATTATTACTAGATGAACATACAGCTGCACTAGATCCAAAGGCAGCTACAAAAATCATGAAACTTACCCAAGAGATTGTTAAAAAGTATCATATTACATGTTTAATGGTAACGCACCAGATGCAACAAGCTCTTGAAGTTGGCGACCGTACAATCATGATGAATGATGGTCATATTGTAATAGACATCAAAGGCGAGCAAAGAGCAAACATGTCAGTATATGACTTAATGGAACGCTTCCATGCCAATACAGGAAGTAATCTCGCAGATGACCGTATCTTACTTGCAAAATAAGTATAGAAAAAAATAGAAAGTTAATAAGAAAAAGACAGCAGGGAGATGATCTTTGCTGTCTTAATGTTTTATTAAATGCTTAAGCGAAATCAGTCGTGGGTTTGACTAAAATGCGTAACGAAATCAGTTGTGGGTAAATCATATACAAAATAAGGATATCTATGTCATCATAGCTGGTGACTAAGATATCCTTTTTTAGAAAAGATTGAAGTATGGTTTGATTTTATTAAATTAAATGTAGTTGAATTGTATTTATTATATCTATTTCTGTTGTATTTTATTTGCTTTTTAAAAGTATCTAATTTGATTCTGAGCAATTTTATTATGCCATTAATAGTCTAAAAGCAAATTTAAAATATCTGTGTCTTGAAGAAATAATAGGGTTTCGATAACTATAGTGAATAGCGTAAGATATGAAGATTTATATAATTGATAGTCTTGATCATTAAATGTTATACTTCCGTGTGCTAAACTGTTCCGTAGTTTTGAAAGGCTATTAAGTTTTTTTCGGTGTTTACTCATTTTACTATTTTTATTATCAAATTCTTTATATTTGATGCCGTTTTTTTTATAATAATGTAATTTAATGATATTTACAAATTTATCATTTATTAAATCTCTGTTATCATCAGATAATTTTCTATAATAATATAAATTTTCAATGTTTTCATCCTCTAAGTCATCGTTCAAAAATGACTTATAAATATTATCGAGTAAGAATTCAATATTATCTGATTTATTTCTAGCATATGTATAAATATTAGATTTAAGCTGATTTTTCAATACTAAATTGTAACATTCAACCAATGAATCAAAACAAATAAATAACTGTAGAAAAGCCATTCTAATATTTCTTGTTTCAAAGAATCTGATAGATTCTATAAAATAATCTTCCCATGCGTAACTGGTTTCACAATAACTTATATTTGCTTTCAGTATAATTCTATTAATCGGACAATCTATATCACGCAACTCTATTTGATTTAAATACGTAGTGGCACTAAGTTCTTTTGAGCCTTTAAAGTCCCTGATTTTAAAATTATAAATGTTAAAGTTACCGTTTGAAATTTGGGAGTCTATATCTTCTTCGTTATAAAAATCTTCTTTAAAATTATGTTTTAAAAAGATTTGACATTCATCAATATCTATAATTCTTTGATAATCTACATTACTTTCATTTAATTCATTTTCTTTTAATATATTTGTAGTAAATACGGTATCTGCACCGTTAGAACGGTCACCATTTTTAAACTGGTAATCTGAAGTGCATTCGTAATAAACATATTCAGATTTAACAGATACTACTAATTGAAAAAGAGATTTAATAATATCATAATCAGAACAATTATACATGTCGTTTGTTAGTGAAGATAAGTAATTATCAAATAATTTTATTATTAATTGCTTTCTTGATTCATTTAAAACATCATTAGGATTTAATTTCTTTGTATCGATAGATAATAATTTCTGTAAAATATCCTTACGAATACGTTTATAACAGTCATAATCGACATCATCTCCTAAAAAATAATTGTTTACTTCGTTCTTTGTTACTTTTGTTTCATCCCATTTTAATAGGTATAGAGAAAAATTAATCATTTTCGCTATTAACTCATTTTTGCGCATATTTGGTCTCCTGACGTTTGTATCATCTTAAATTATATTTATCAAAATTTGTTAATTTTGACAATACAGTAGTGGAAATAGAGGTGGGTATAGAAGAAGGAAAATAAAAAGAATTCATATTCAAATCAAATATCTACTAAATCTCTACTGATTTAATCAAGGTTATTTGTCAAGGATAGAAAAATACTCTCACTAAGTATTTGGCATTGAATTCAAAATATTTTAAAACTATAATTTGAATAGAGTTTTAAAATTATAGGGGACATACAATGGCAGAGATAAAAAAAGAGCAACAACGTGACGAATTGCATCGAGCAATTTGGGCTATTGCGGATGAGTTGCGTGGTAGTGTAGATGGATGGGACTTTAAGAACTACGTACTAGGAACAATGTTTTATCGTTATATTTCTGAAAGTCTAACAAATTTTATCAATGAGAATGAGATTAAATCTAATAATCTTTCTTTTAATTATGCTGATTTAACAGATGAGCAAGCATTAATGATTAAAGATGAAATGATTAACGTTAAAGGATTCTTTATTTTGCCTTCCGAATTATTTTGTAATGTACGTAAGCGCCCTTCAAATATTGATGACTTAAATGAAACTTTAGAAAGAGTATTCAATCATATTGAAGATTCCGCAAAGGGCAGTTCATCAGAAAGTGACTTTGCAGGATTATTTGATGACTTTGATGTTAATAGTAATAAACTCGGTTCAACCGTTGGAAAGAGAAATGAAAGACTTCAAAAGCTACTAAATGGTATTGCTGACATGAACCTAGGTGATGTAAAAGACCATGACATCGATGCATTTGGTGATGCCTATGAATACTTAATGACAATGTATGCATCTAATGCAGGTAAGAGTGGTGGAGAATTCTTTACACCTTCTGATGTATCAGAATTACTAACAAGACTTGGTACAGTTGGTAAGAAAGAAGTGAATAAAGTATATGATCCTGCATGTGGATCAGGTTCATTACTTTTAAAAGCTGAAAAAGTATTAGGCAAAGATGGTGTTCGTAACGGGTATTATGGTCAGGAAATTAATATCACTACATATAACTTATGTCGTATTAATATGTTCTTACATGACATTGAATTTGATAAGTTTAATATTGCCTGTGAGGACACTTTAACTAGCCCACAACATTGGGATGAAGAACCATTCGAACTAATTGTATCTAATCCTCCATACTCCATTAAATGGGATGGAGATGATAATCCATTGTTAATTAATGATGGTAGATTTTCACCTGCGGGAGTTTTAGCTCCTAAGAGTAAGGCTGATTTAGCTTTTATCATGCATGCATTGAGCTGGTTATCATCATCAGGAACGGCTGCTATTGTTTGTTTCCCTGGAATCTTCTATAGAGGAGGAGCAGAACAAAAGATTCGTAAGTATCTAGTTGATAATAACTTTGTGGATTGTATTATCCAACTACCAAGTAACTTATTCTTCGGAACAAGTATTGCAACATGCATTTTGGTTTTAAAAAAGAACAAGAAAGATAATACAACACTGTTTATTGATGCGTCAAAACAGTGTGTTAAAGTCACAAATAATAATAGATTAACTGAAGATAATATTGATGAGATTATAAATATCTTTACAGAAAGAAAAGATATAGAGTATACTGCAAAACTTACATCTATTGAAGAAATTCAAGAAAATGATTACAACTTATCAGTATCAACATATGTAGAAACAGAAGATACAAGAGAAAAAATAGATATAAAAGTTCTTAACCAACAAATTGCAGAAATAGTCGAACGCGAAAATAAATTACGATTAGAAATAGATAAAATTATTTCTGAGATAGAGGCATAATATGAGCAAGTTAGAAAAGTTAATACATGAATTATGCCCAAATGGCGTAAAGGAAGAAAAAATTTTAAATTTAGTTGATTGCAATATAATTAATCTTATAACCCCATCAATAAAAATTAAGAAGAATGACTATATGGAAGTTGGCTCAACACCTATTATTTCACAGGAATTAGAATTTATCTCGGGTTACTGCGATTATGTGGATGAGAGAATACCTTTAGGTGAATATGTTTGCTTTGGAGACCATAGTGAAAATATTAAATATATAAATTTTAAATTTGTACAGGGTGCTGATGGATTGAAAATAATGCGGATAAACAAAGATGAATTAGTAACTAAATATTTTTATCATGCAATATTAAATTTCTATATAAAACATAATAATTATGAGCGACATTTTAAATATCTTTTAAATACTTCAATCCCAATACCACCGTTAGAAATTCAACGTGAAATTATCAAGATACTGGATAATTTCACAGAGCTTACAACAGAGCTTACAACAGAGCTTACAACAGAGCTTACAGCAAGAAAAAAACAGTATGAGTATTATAGGGATAAATTATTAACATTAGATTATTCAATTCCTATGGTTGCACTAAAAGATATAGCGACAAGCATATATCGTGGGTCAGGAATCAAAAAGGACCAGGTAACTGACGAAGGAATACCATGTGTTAGATATGGGGAAATATATTCAATTTATAATACTTCTTTTCAGAAGTGCATATCACACACGAAGTTAGAATTTGTTTCGAGTCCAAAGTATTTCGAATATGGAGATGTTTTATTTGCAATCACTGGGGAGAATGTAGAAGATATTGCAAAATCAATTGCTTACTTAGGAAATGAAAAGTGTTTGGCTGGTGGTGATATTGTGGTTATGAAACACTCTCAGAATCCCCGATATTTAGCACATGTATTAAACACATCCATGGCAAAAGAGCAAAAAAGTAAAGGAAAAGTTAAAAGTAAAGTTGTTCATTCGAACATCCCGTCACTGGAACAAATTAAAATACCGTTGCCAAGCTTAGATATTCAGGAACGTTTTGCAAATATCTTGGATAACTTTGAGACTCTCTGTAATGACTTAAATATTGGTTTACCTGCAGAGATTGAAGCTCGGCAAAAACAATATGAATTTTATCGTGATCAGCTCTTGACATTTATTCAAACAGGCCATAGCATCCTTACAGACAGACAGACAGACAGACAGACAGACAGACAGACAGACAGACACTAATTAAATTGTTCCAATATGTATTTGGATATGCTGATGTTATGTTAGAGGATATAACCACTTTAATTACAGGTGCAACTCCAACAACAAATAATAAAGAATATTGGGAAGGTGGAACAATTCCTTGGATGAACTCTGGAGAAATAAATTTAAAAAATGTTTATGATACAGAATTTAAGATAACGAAAAGAGGTTATGATTCTACAAGTACTACCATTGTTCCGATTCATACAGTGGTAATCGCTCTTGCAGGGCAAGGAAAGACAAGAGGGAAGGTTGCAATCACAGAAATAGAATTATGTACTAATCAATCTCTCTGCTCGATTATTTGTAATGATTTGGTTAATTATAAGTATTTGTATTATCTTTTAGATAGTAAATATGAAGACTTACGCGCTATTTCAAATGGTGATGGGACACGTGGTGGACTAAGTTTACGTCTGTTAAAACCTTATCGTATATGCTTACCATCACTTGAAAAACAAAAGAAGATCGTGAATGTTTTAGATAAATTCGATCAAATTACAAACGATATTGCTAATGGAATTCCTGCTGAAATCGAGGTACGTAAGAAACAATATGAATATTACAGGGATAAGCTTCTAACCTTTAAAATGAAGCAAGAATAATTAATAAGGGGATAGTGTTATGTCGTATTTTAATATCGTAGCTCAAACTAACGAAAATACAGTGGTAACAGAGTATGAGCCAGTAAAGAAACGCTCTGATAGTTATCAAAGTGAAGCTGCACTTGAGAATGAATTTATTCATATGCTTGAAGAACAAGGATATGAATATCTTTCGTTGCATACTGAAGATGGGCTTGCTATTAACTTACGAAAACAACTCGAAAAATTGAATAATTATTCTTTCACGGACAGAGAATGGAAAAGATTCTTAGGAGAAAGTATTGCTAATCCAAATGAAGGTATTAAAGAAAAAACACGAAAGATTCAAGAGGATTATATACAAGTATTAAAACGTGACGATGGTACATCGAAGAACATAATCTTGCTAGACAAGAAAGATATTCATCATAACTACTTACAAGTAATTCACCAGTATGAAGTTAGTAAAGAACATGGTGCAAAACATGATAATCGCTATGATGTAACTGTTCTTGTAAATGGTTTTCCACTTGTACATATTGAACTAAAGAGACGTGGTATTCCAATTCGTGAAGCATTCAATCAAGTTGAAAGATATCAACGCGATTCTTTTGGAACTGGTTATGGACTATTTGAGTATGTACAGATATTTGTTATCTCAAATGGTACAAACTCTAAATATTATTCAAATACTACACGTTATAACACGGGTGGTAATTTAGCTAAATCTAAGAAAGAAAAGACGTCTAATAGTTTTGAATTTACTTCTTATTGGGCAGATGCGAAGAATAACATTATCTCTGATTTAATTGACTTTACACGGACATTCTTTGCTAGACACACAATATTGAATATCTTAACAAAGTATTGTGTGTTTACATCGGAAGAGATGTTGCTGGTCATGCGTCCGTATCAGATTACAGCAACGGAACGTATTATAAATCGTATTGAGATAGCTACTAATTATAAAAAATATGGCAGTGCTGCAGGTGGTGGATATATTTGGCATACTACTGGATCAGGTAAGACACTGACATCTTTTAAGGCTGCTCGTTTAGCAACTACACTTCCATATATTGAGAAGGTATTATTTGTTGTAGACCGACAAGATTTAGACTATCAAACCATGCGTGAATATGATCGATTCGAAAAAGGTTCAGCGAATAGTAATCGTTCTACAGCAGTTTTAAAGAAACAACTAGAAGATGATAATGCAAAGATTATCATTACAACGATTCAGAAATTATCTACTTTTGTTAAGAAGAATCCTGATCATCCAATTTATCAAAAACATTTAGTTATTATCTTTGACGAGTGTCATCGTAGTCAGTTTGGTGAAATGCATAGAGCGATTACAAAGAACTTTAAGAAATATCATTTATTTGGATTTACAGGTACTCCAATTTTTGATGTAAATGCAGGTGCAGTACGAGATCCAAAACTATGCACAACAGAACAAGCATTTGGTGATAAATTACATACATATACAATAGTTAATGCGATAAATGATAGGAACGTTCTTCCTTTCCATGTGGATTACATTAAAACAATGGATAAGGATGAAGGCATGAAAGATGAGCAGGTATGGGACATAGACCGTGAGAAAGCATATATGGCGCCAGAACGTATCTCATTGGTAACTGAATATATCTTAGATAACTTTGATAAGAAAACCTATCGAGGAACACGTACTTATAATTTCAATAAGATTATGAATATTGATGAAATTGCTTCTGCTAGATTAGGTGCAATTAAAGAGATAAAGCAGAAGCAACGTATCAATGGTTTTAACTCTATTTTCTGTGTGAATTCAGTTCCAATGGCAAAGCTCTACTATGAAGAGTTTAAGAGACAAATGGCAGCGAATCCAACTAAGAAGATTAACATAGCAACTATCTTTAGTTATTCTCCTAATGAGTATGAACCAGATGGTTTATTATGTGATGAGAATATAGACGATACATCTGCTTTAGATCAAACATCAAGAGATTTCTTGGATTATGCAATGAAAGACTACAATGAGATGTTTAAATCTAACTATTCTACAGATGGTGATAGTTTCCAAAATTATTATAAAGACGTATCATTACGAATGAAAAATAAAGAACTAGATTTACTAATTGTAGTAAATATGTTTTTGACTGGCTTTGATGCGACAACATTGAATACATTATGGGTTGATAAGAATCTAAGAATGCATGGTTTACTACAGGCATTTAGTCGTACTAACCGAATCTTAAACAGTGTAAAAGCAGCTGGTAATGTTGTTTGTTTTAGAAACTTACAGACAAGAGTGGATGATGCGATAGCGTTATTTGGTGATAAGGATGCAGGTGGAATTGTATTACTGCATACATTTAATGATTACTATTATGGGTATGAAGGAAGTGACCATCGATATCATGTAGGATATGTTGATTTGATTAGTGAACTCTGTGAGAAATATCCATTAACAATGACTCAAATTATAGGCGAAAATAATCAAAAACAATTTATTAAGTTATTTGGAAATATTTTACGTATGCGTAATATCCTTTTATCTTTTGATGAGTTTGCAGGGAAGGAGATTTTATCCGAACGTGATTTGCAGGATTATTTGGGTAGATATCAGGACTTGTATGACGATTGGAAGAATAAAAAATCTGATGAGAAAAAAGAAGATATCAATGATGATATTGTCTTTGAAATTGAATTATTGAAGCACATAGAAATCAATATTGATTACATCCTCTTACTAGTACAGAAGTATCATGATTCCCATTGCCAAGATAGAGAAGTACTTGTGACAATTCAGAAGGCAATTCAAGCGTCACCACAGCTAAGAAGTAAGAAAGAACTTATTGAAACATTTATCGCTGGTATCAATGATATCGATGACATCATGAGTGAATGGCACAAGTTCATCGCGGAAGTAAAAGAACAACAATTAATGCAGATTATTATAGAAGAAAATCTAAAAGAAAAAGAAACGAGAAAATTCTTGGAAAGTTGTTTGCTTAATGGTGAAGTGAAGACTAGTGGAAAAGATATTGATAGTCTACTTCCTCCAATGAGTTGGTTTGATGCTAAGCGGGCAGAAAAAAAGCAACGAGTAATCGATAAGTTTAGAGCATTCTTTGAGAGATTCTATGGTATTGGAGATGCAAATCTAAGTGATTTTAATGACTAGATATTATCTACAGAATTAAAATATTGGAATTATTTCATCATTTGTAAAATCTATTAATCTGTGATTAAAATCATAGAGGAATTTAGTTTACAATCCGTAGTTTCGTATTTAGGAGGAGATATGAAATTTAAGCGAATCTCAATAAGAAATTTCAGAAATTTTGAGAATATAGATATTTCACTAGATAATAAAAATATATTTTTTGGTATGAATGATATTGGTAAAACAAATTTTCTTTATGCACTAAGGTTTATTTTTGATAAAACAGTAAGAAAAAATAATTTGATTGATACTGACTTTTATGAAAAAAATATAGATGCTGAGATAGAAATAATTGTTCAAATAGATATTAGTGATATAGATGATGCAGATAGTGAAAAATTACGTGCAAAAGTAAAAGGTGCATTATTGAGTAACCAAGATAGTGTATATATAAAATTGGTTGCTTCTTATGATCCCGTTGAGATGGAAGCTAATCCAATTTTATATTGGGGTGGCTCGTTAAATGATTTACAAGAAATAAAGGCAAGGGGTAGTTCTTTTGAAATTGACACTATTTTTAGTGTTATATATATCGACGCATATGTTGACGTATATGCATTATTCAAAAAAAACACATCATCATTATTAAAAGACAATGAAGCTACAGATGAGAATACATTTAAAAAAATAAAGAGTAATATTAATACATTGAATAAGAATATCTCTTCATTATCTGGAATAAAGAATTTTGAAAGAAAGATAATGCCAGCATACGAACGCTACCGTGATGAATTGGTAGAAATCGTTGTGAAATCAGAAATCTCAATAAACGGATTGTACTCAAGTGTGACACCATATATTAAAGATTGTAAATCTAATAAATTGTATCCTACCTCTGGCGAAGGAAGAAAAAAACTGCTTGCCTATTCTCTATATGATGTACTAGCACAAGATATTCAAGAGAGAAAGATAGTTTTATTTTTGATTGAAGAACCAGAAAACAACTTGCATAAAACACTTCAAATTGCTTTATCGCACGAACTATTCGGAAATGAAAATTATAAATATACCTTTATGACCACACATTCATCATATATTTTACAAGCGATGAATAATGTAAATCTTATTCGTATCTTTAATCAAAATAGAATTAGCTCTAAAAGTGTGTTTTATCAAATTCCTACAGAATATTATGAACAAAGACAGCGATTGAATAAAGAAATAGGTGAGGCGATTTTTGCAAATAAGGTACTTTTAGTTGAGGGACAATCAGAGGAAGTTCTATTTGAGAAAATACTATATTCGCAAGATCCTTTATATTTATTAAAAGGGATATATATATTAGTTGTTAATGGGATTGATTTTCAACCTTATATTAAGATACTTAGTAAACTGGGGATTACTTATTTTATTAAAACAGATAATGATTTAAGAAGGAATAATGAGAACAAATTTACTCCAATCGGATTTATGCGTATTAACGCAATAATAGGAGAGGAAACCTTACCTGTAGCATGTATAAATGGAAATACAATGCAAGATAAAAGAAATCTATATAGAAAATCAAAGAAAAAATTAGATCAAATTCGTAAAGAAGAACATATATTCTTATCGAGAGTAAGTTTAGAAGAAGATTTGGATGAAGTTCTTGGGTCACGCGTTAGTGAAATGTGTTCAGAGGCAAATGGTAATTTGGTAAGCTATTTAAAGGAACAAAAAAAATATAATATGATTAACTTGGTAAAGAAATTAGAAGAACAAGACTGTAAAGCAATATTTAATCACTATAACTTTGCTTGTTTGAAGGAAGTTTTAAAATGACTCTTTCTATATTACAGAATGATATTGTAAGTTCAAAAGGGAATATGATTGTTAGTGCTAGTGCTGGAACGGGTAAAACTTATACAATGGTTTCAAAAATAGCGTATGAATTAGAACAAAATCATACACATAAAGTTATTGCCGCAATTACATTTACAATTAAAGCTGCAAAGGAAATAAAAAACAGATTAAAAATAGATACTACTGATCATTTTATTGGAACAAATAATAGTTTTGTAATCGAGGAAATTATTAAGCCTTTCATAAGAGATGTATATGGACTTGAATATAATTTTGAGGTTACTACTGATTACTCAAAAAAAATCAAAACATTTGAATCGGGAATGCAAATTCTTAAAGAGAATCATGTTATTTGTTCTTATGAAAATAATAATCAAAATTTTGTGTTTGAACTAGCATTTGAAATAGTGAAACAATCAAGAGCGTGTCGATTATTTCTGCAGTCAAAATATTTCAAAATATATATTGATGAGTATCAAGATTGTGATAAAACAATGCATAATTTTTTTATGTATATGTGCAATAATCTTGGGATAGAACTATTTATTATTGGAGATCCAAAACAATCAATTTATATGTGGAGAGGTGCATATCCTGAGGCATTTAATGGAATTTTGAATCATCCAAATTTTCAACATAGAACATTAACTGATAACTTTAGGTCATGTAAGCAAATACAAAATTATTCCAATATACTAAGTGATGAGACTATTAAATTGTATCAAAATATAGTAGATAAAAAGGCAATTATTTATATCAAATCTTTACCACAAGAATGGCCAAAGTTAATTAAGCCATATTTAGATATAAATAAAAATTACGCAGTATTAAGTAGGACTAATAACGATGCAGAATGTAATGCCAATCAAATGATCAAATCAAATCTGGATTGTACGTACATTTCCAGAACGCCAATATCTGATATTTCTACATCTACAGCTTGGTTATATAATGCTCTTGCGCAGTACTTTATTTTAGAAAAATATTCTGTTTATGATTTTATGGATGAAATTCCTGAACAATCGATTGGTGATAAGAAGATTAAGACGTTCATAGAAAATAAATTAAATTTGCTTGATCAGTTGATAAAATCGAATAATCAAAGTCAAATTATTGTTCAGGTCAAGGAATTAGGTGATTATTTAAATTATGAATGTGAAGATGAACATATTATTAAGTTAATAAATACAATTTTAAATAAAAAATATCACTCAGCATTTAAGTTAGATGAGATACGTAGTGTTTCTATGACACTTCATTCGTCAAAAGGATTAGAATATGATCAAGTAATTATTTTTGCATCTGATTATAACTTAGAAAACAAGGAGGATATAAACAATCATTATGTTGCTGTGACTAGAGCAAAGTCAAAATTAATAATTATAAATTTTATAGGTGATGAAAAAATGCATTTGAAGGGAGTTCAATATTGTAAATATATAATAGATAGAATTTGCCCTTTAGGGCTTAAACCTAATGACATAATGGAAATCATTTAATTTGAAAGTATGCTGAAGGATCAATCTAGGATTTCTTTTTAAATTAGTAACTAGTTATGCTATGAAAATAAAGAACATGGCGCTCCAAAATTAGATGGGGGTGCCTATGATTCTTGTTTATTTTGTGAAAAAATATCTATGCTATTGTCTGAAATGGACAAAGTCTAGTTTCTCTTTTTGTGATACTTTTATCAAGTAAACAAAGGGAGAGAACTATGAATAAACGTTTATTTGCGGCATGCTTAAGTATAGGTATGCTACTAGCTGGATGCTCAGCTAAGAAGAGTACTACTGTAAAAGATGGTACTTATGAGGAAACAGTTGATGGACGTAACGAAAAGGTTACAGTAAGCACAACAATTTCTTCTGGAAAAATCACAAATGTAGAAGTAACAAATAATGAAGAAACACCAGAAATTGCTGGTACTGCAATTACAGAGTTGCCAAAGAAGATTGTTGAAAAGAACAGTCCTAATGTAGATGGTGTAACAGGTGCGACAATCACTTCTGATGCGATTAAGGAAGCAGTTAAGAATGCGATTAAGACTGCTGGTGGTGATCCTGATTCATTTGGTAGTGATAGTGCACAAGCATCTGAGTCAAAGACTGAGAAGTTAACTGTTGATGTAGTTGTTATTGGTGCAGGTGGTGCAGGTATTACTGCCGCATTAACAGCTCAACAAAATGGCGCAAAGGTTATCTTACTTGAAAAGTCTGCGAATATTGGTGGTGTGTCTGTTATTGCGGGTGGACCAATGGGTATCAACTCTAAAGAACAAAAAGAAGCAGGTGTAGCAGGTACATTTACAACACAGGAAGTACTTGCACATTGGCAATCCTATAACTGTTGGATGGATGATGGACAGTTATTCTATAACATCGCTAACCGCTCTGGTGAAACAATTGACTGGTTAGAAGAGAATGGTATGGACCTTGTATATGTTGGTAACGAACAGGCAGCACATGCAAATGGCTTTCCAACATATCATGCATATGCAGACCAATCTAATAAGCTTGGTTACTATCAGGCTCTATTAAAGCAGTTTGAAAATGCAGGTGGTAAGATCTACTACCAGACTCCTGCAGTAGAACTTAAGTCAAAAGACAATAAGATTACAGGTGTTGTAGCGAAGTCTTCTGATACTGCATATGAAATCTCATGTGACGCTGCTGTACTTGCAACAGGTGGTTTCGGTGCTAATGCAGATGTCATTGAAAAGGAAGTTGGTTTCCCGCTCGTTACATTTACAACAGGTACACAAACAGGTGATGGTGCAACAATGTCACAAGCAATCGGTGCTGGTAAGGGTAAGACAATTCAACAGTACCATGGTGTAACATCTTATTCTGGAATCGAACCAGGTTCTGGTAAGGATGAAATCGCAAAGGCTATCTATCTTGCAACAAGTATTTGGGTTAACCAACGTGGTTCTAGATTTGCTCCAGAAGATTTAAACTATGATACAGCGCTATCTTCAAATGCCGCAGCGACACAAGGTGAATACTATTTCTCAATCATGTCAGATGATATGGTGAAGAAAGTAGAGCAAGGTGGTTCCAAAGAATTGAATGTTGAAACAGCTGTTGGATATCAACCATCATTACCACTATTTAGTGTGAATGAACCATGGACAGAGTTTAGATCCGCACTAGAAGATGGTGTTAAAAATGGTACCGTGTTCAAGGGTGATACAGTGGAAGATCTTGCAAAGGCAATGGGTGTTGATGCCAATGCATTAAAGAAGACAATTAGTGCATACAACGCAGATTGTGTAAATGGATCAGATGCAGTATACGGCAAAGATTCTAAGTATATGTTATCTCTAGGTGATGGTCCATACTATGCTGTTAAGGCAAGACCAGTATCATTAGGTGGTATTGGTGGTGTACTTGTTAACTCTAATCTAGAAGTTATCAAGCAAGATGGAACAGTTATCGGTGGTCTATACGCAGCTGGTAATGAAATTGCGGAAATCTATAACAACTCATATCCACTCGTTGAAGGTGTTACATTAATGACAGCTCTAACAGGTGGAAGAATCTGTGGTGAAGCTGCAGCTGAATACGCAACAAAATAATCCCTCTCGGGAGAAATCGTAAGATTTCTCCTTTTCGTATGGGGAATAAAAGAAATCAAGTATTTATACTCATTAGAGTAAAAATGCCCCCAAAAAGTACATAATTTTGGGTGCATGAAGGACTGAAGTTAGAATTGAATATGAGTATTAAACAATACATCTGTAACTCTACAAAACAGTGCTAATAAAAACTATTGCATTATTCATGGTAAAATAAAACTATGAAAAAAGACGAATTATTTGATTTGGTTAGTGAGTGTGCAACACTTGAAATATTTGTGGCAAAAGCTGCGAAGCTAATTCAAAATCCGATTTGGATTATGGATGATGCATATCAGTTGGTAACCTGCTCTAAGGTACCAGATGCTTACGTATATTTATCGTTTTTACAAGATACAAAACTAAAACGAAGCTTTGTAAATCGATTGATAGAACGAGGACTACTCAATGAGAATGGTATTCAAAAACCATTGCGTATATTCGATACGGAGTATCAAAGAGATGTTTATGTAATCGATATTTTTCGTAAATTCTAAGATAAATGCGAAAAGAGTGGTATAACTCAAATCGCATAGAAACATTAAACAATGTGATTAAGAGAAATATAACTCTTGGTCGCATTGTTTTTATTTTGAGAAAGGAGGATAAGCTAATGGCATTGGAAAAAGTCAGTAAAAAGATCGTTAAGAAAATAGAAGAGTTGCATATACAAAACGTTGATCCAAATGTCATTGCTGGAGTTTTGGATATAGCCGAATCAACCGTGAAAAATGTGATTGCAGGGAAATATGTACGCACATCATTAACGGAAGCAGATGATAAGAGAATCCATGCACTTTGGGAAGAAGGCTTATCTGTTAAAGAAATACGTGAAAAAACCGGATGGACAGAGCCGACAATCGCAAAGGTATTAAAGGATGTAAGAAAGCAGGTTCATAAGATCAAAGATGATGAACATCAATATATCCGTCAATTATATCAAGAAGGGAAAAAGCCGGCACAAATTGCAAGGATAACAAATCATAGTATTCCGGCAATCATGCTACATCTGGAAGGGCTTGTAGAACGTTCTACATTTAAGCGATTAACGCAAGATGATAAAGAATCTATCTTAGCGTTGAATAAGCAAGGATATAGCAGTAAAGACCTTGCAGAACGATTTAAAGTACATCTGGCAACGATCTATCGAATCATTAAAGAAAACAAAAGAGAATAAAAAAATCACATGAACATTTACCCATCGCCTACCAAGCTAGAGTGTTCTGTGATCAAGGGAGAAGGTTTAATAGCCTTCAATATAGTGCATTTGTAGAGAACTCAGATACTCAGAGATACTTAGATACCCTCAGTGAGATACCCTCAGCGCGACCTGATACCTCTTTGCACATATAAATAGTACATTAAACAACTGAATTTATCAATCAGACAACGTTTAAAAGTGATTTAAGGAGATAGAAAGATGAAAGGTAGAAAGAGTGGAACGGAGATAGATGCCGCCGTACAGCGGTATCTATTGGAAGATTATCGGCAACGAAATGTTCCCAAAGGCATTGAGCGTACAAGGCTGACAATAACTGAATTGGAAAAAAGAACAGGATTAACACGTAAAACGATTGCATATCAACTAAAGGGAGAAGGTGTAGCCATCACGCTCAGATTTATTTGCAAATACGCTGAAGCAGTTGGATCAACCCCAGATAGCTTCATTAGAAAGATGGTACAAACACTTAAAAATCAGAATGAAATTTAACGAATATATTTAGATTTTTAACAATTTGATAAATAAAAAAACATTATAGGTAAACCTATGATGTGTAGTTAATTGAATGAAGGAGCTTTATGGAAACATTTTTTAACAGGACAAATATTTATGATGACCTGCAGTCTGTCTTCAGTATTAGTGATTGGATTACCGCTTGCACTGGTGATGTGGTAGTGGATTCCACGGTTACGGATCTTGGCTGGCAAGAATTCTTCTGTATGTTGGAAGAATTTGAGATAAGTAGGGCAGGCAAGAGAGCCTCCACCTTCAATATCCAGGCAAAGTCTTTAGAGATTTTGCTACCTACCGGAATAACGGATGTCAAACATTGTGTACATGTCATCATGCATGAATTGTTTGGTCATGAAAAGCATCTGCCCTACGCTGCATGGTTGGAAACAAGAGGAAAGGGGAAGTATATCAAAATACTTATTTCTGAACGATATTACAGTAAAGAAGAACTTATCTATGAAGATAGATGGAAGTCGGATAGGTTTCAAAACAAGCTCACAGGGAAACTATGTAAAGCAGACGATCCTCAAGCCAGAAGAATTGTAAAGGCAGGTGACATTCGGAAGACTTGGATATCACACTTCAGCCTAAAGAGCAGAATGTTTACGGCTGATGGATTTGCCAGAAAGCATTCAAACAGAAAAAAGAGAATAGGCTTTGATAGATTGCTAAGCCATATACGCCAGTGTATTGTAGCAGCCTTTGTAAAGATGAAGATTGCATTTGAAAAAGCGTTTCGGATTCCCGGAGAAAAGCGTCACGAATGGATGAATCAATACCAGCAGCTTAACGTTATAAGAATTAATAAAGCAATCCAGCACGTAGAACAAGAGTTGCAATTAGAGTGGATTGCACTCAGGGATGGTTATTTTCTACAAGAAAGGAAAACATATGACCGATTCATGGTGATTGCACAGAGATACTTAAATCGTTTCAAAAATGGCTTTTTCAATAAGAGAGTTGGAGGAAACAGAAAACTGAAACTATCCTTCTCACCGTTCATGAATGTGGTGAGAGTCCAGGAGAATCTGGATAGTTTGGTCGAAGATTTTAATCAGGAAATTGAAGAATTCCGGATGAAATACCGGTATGGAATTTAAGAAAGGAAACTGATATGGACAGAGAGATAGTTAGAGAATTACAGCAGGTGATTTATACAGTGAATGAAGCGGCAAAATCTACCGTTTCTGTAAATGATAAGGCAGAGTTGGAATCTATAGTTTCTGATTTACTCAAAGTGGAAACAAGATTGAGCGTCTATCAGAAATACACACAAAACAGAAAGGAAAAAATATGATAACTACAATACTGAATATCAAGGGTGGATGTTCCAAGACATTAACAGCTGAGATGCTAGCCAGAGGATACGCAAAAGAAGGAAGAAAAACATTAGTAGTAGATGCGGATGGACAAGGGGATCTTACGGCATCATTAATGCCTAATATCAACTTTGATCAACCCGAAAATGTTGCTGGGGGCGACACCGTAGGCGTACATAGTAAGCCCCCAGAGAAAGGAACAATCGTAGATTACTTAAAAGGAAATAAGAAGATTGAAGATTGTATCTGGAAAACGAATGTTGAAAATCTAGACTTAATCCCATCAAGCATGGATTTATTCACTGTTATTTATGAATTACAAGGTAGAGGTGGAGCGGATTTCTTATTAGCAAATGCTTTAAAGAACCTTGGATATGATGAGATTGTGATTGATAACAATCCGTCTATCAACAAGATGACCTATAACTCCATCTATGCGGCAGATGTAATCATCTGTCCTACAAACATCAGCGAGAAGACATTGAAGGGAGTTATGAATACACGTGGTGTATGTGTGCAAGCTTTAGATGCATTGCCATTTAACAAGCCTTTAAACTTCAAGATTGTTCTTACGATGATGACACGCAATAACAATTGTAAAGAAGGCGCAAAACAGTTAAGAGCAGCATTTGGAAAGGATGTATTTAATACACAGATTAGATTCCAACAGAAACCAGTGCAGGATGCAGAGTTTAGTAAGAAGTCTCTATTAGACATGAAAGCTGGTGTAGCTGAAGACTATAGAAATTTGACAAAAGAAGTAATTCAAAAAGATGAGGTGTATGCATGACAAATTTAGATTTAGGAAAGATGTTTGGGGACAGCAATCAGGAGATGCAAAAAGCAGCTGCATTAAAGACATACTTAGTAAAGTTGGATGAAATCCTTCCATCAGAGGAAAATCCATACGAAGTAGAAGAAGAATCCGTTCAAAGATTGGCTGAGAACATTGAACAATACGGACTGTTCCAGGCACTTACTGCACAGAAAGAAGGCAGTGAGATACGTTTGATCTCCGGAGAACGCAGATATACGGCATTGAAATATTTGGCAGATTCAGGGAAGGCATATACGTACAACGGCGAGGATATCACAGGATATGCACCAGTATCCTATGTTAAACAGGCAGTAGGTGATGCAAAGACAATGATGATGATTTCTGCTAACGCTCATCGTGATATGCAGGCAGATGAAAAGAATAGGATCATTGATGAAACGTTGAATGTATTAGAAAAGCAGGAGATGAGTGGAAAGTTCTCCTGGGAAGGCAAACGGAAGGCAACGGTAATCTCTTCGATCACAGGAATTAAAGAACATTATGTAAAAGATTATTTAGCAAGTAAAAATAGAGAAATTAAATTTGCTGAAGAAGATCCGGAAACGATTGCGAAGATCAGACAATCCAAGCAAGTATCGGAAGAAGAGAAAGCCTATAAAGAACTGCTCAAACAGATCAATAAATGCATCAAGAAGTTTGAAAAACTGGACAGTTATGTATTAGCAACTTTATCTGAAGATGAATTAAATACATTTCAAAGCAAATGTTTTGAATTGAGCATGTATCTGCAGGAACATATGTCGAACGAAGAATAGTATCAACTTATTGTCTGAAGGGGGATGAAATGATGATTTCAAATAATGGATTGACAGCAGAATATCGAAAGGCTCTTTCACGCCTGGAAATAATCATTGAGCATCTTGAGGAAGCCTATATGGAAACGATTAATTATCGATTTGAGCGAAAAACCAAAAAAATGCAGATTGACTATTTTACATTGTTTGAAGCCGTTTCAGAGTTGAAATCACTATTCCCTGTTGAATTAATGCGTGATGAATGGATTAAGGACAGTTGTCATGACATACAAGAAGAAATAAGAGAGCTACCTACTGATGACTTGAACTTCTTGGCAGATAGTTTTAAAGGAAGATCATCTACTGATATTGATGCTGATGAATTATTAAGAAGATCAGAAGCTGAAGAATTTACAGAAAGCGAATACTTTCAACTTCACCGTATCATAAGAGGAATGGAAAATGCACAATAAATTATTGCAGATACTGATGGAATATCGATGCCCAAAAGACAGAATGAGAAAGATCCTTAAAACATTATTGTTAATCAACGAGAAGTACCGAAATACGTTGATCATACTTAATGATCAGTATCAATTGATCTATAACATGCATGCTTATGAACCATATGTTTATCGCACTGGTGGATCGATCGTCAAGATACCGGATGATAATATGGCATATCAAAATCCATATCTAAAGAAATGGGAATCATTTGCAAGAGACTATTTGTTTGTAATGCATGTTATTCCATACTTCAATGAAGGTCTAAACGAAAAAGAAAGGTGGGTGATCATAAAAAGATATATGAAAAGCCTATGTACTATGACCAATCAAAAGGAAAGATTCTCAGATGAAAAAACACTCTTGAATATAGCAGAAGAAAAATTAATTGAATTATTACATTGTGATTATTATGGACACCAAGATAAAGATACGCCCGGTAGTATTTTATGGAAAAATACGATTGATAAACGGAGAACGGAACGTACTGGGATATCTGGTGGATATGTTACAAAGGAGATCGAATAATGGACGATGAATTAATGGTTATTCTTTCTAAAGATAACAGAGCATTTGATTCTGCTTGGTTCAGTAATATGAAAGCAGCTAAGAAGTGGGCGGATAAGATTAGAGATACTAACGATTATGTGGTAACGATTTTTAAAGGCTCTGATGATGAACCAATCGAGCAATATATGGTGATATAAAAATTGAGGCAATTTGCCTCAACAATGATGCCACAAAGAAGGAGATTATGAGATGGTGGAAGAATATAACAATTGCAGAAATTGTTATTATGATATGCATGCTGATTGGGATATTTTATATTAAATCTACTGCTTACTGTATAAGTATGTGTTGCTTATGGATGGGGGCATTTGGTGTAAGCATGTATTTTGCAAAGGTAGAGTATAATTCTATACCTCGTACATATTTGAGGCTTGATAGTTTTATTTCTATATTAATACTGCTTCTAAATTCAATTTTGCTTGTTATTTTAATTTTGAATCTTTATATTTTTTGATTTGACACCATGAAAGGAACACTATTATGTTATCAAATAAAATTGAACAATTAAGAAAAGAAAAAGGATACACTTTTGCAAAGCTATCTGAACTAACAAGAATCAGTACAGGAAGACTATGCGATTTGGCTACAGGAAAACGAAATAATCCAACTATGGATACTCTTATAAAATTGGCAGATGCATTAGATGTAACGTTGGATGAGCTGGTTGGTAGAAAAAGGAATTAATGTCTGGGGGCGAAACGCCCCCAGAGAAAGGAATAAGATGAAAGAAAAATTCTATACAAGATATTTACTTTTAAATACATTGTTGCTGATATTGAGTCTGGCTTTTTGGTTAGTGATATCTGATCTATATATGAAATGTGTTGTTGTGGCAAGTTTATATATTTTTAGTGACGTAGCTCTAATACGAATAATGTGTGATGACAAAAAAGTAAATTTATTTCGTTTACTTTTGGTTACTGTAACAATGGTTGTATATGCGATTGTAATGACGATTTTATTTATGAAAGTGTATCCTTTAATTTTTGAATTTTGAGAAAATTTTCCTCAAAGGTGATTATGGAGATATGAAGAAAATAGAAATATTATGAAAATAGAGTTACTAGAATATAGAGAACAGAAGCATCTTACTTTAGCAGTACTGTCGAAAATGACAGGTCTAGGTACTGGAAGGCTTTCAGAAATTGAAACAGGCATAACATCTGATCCAAGAATTAGCACACTTATAAAAATAGCAGATGCACTAGATGTAACACTAGATGAATTGGTAGGAAGGAGCGATGGTTGGAACCTAACACAAGGTATATGTATTGCATGTGCATGGATGATAAAGAACCACAATGAGGAAGCCATGGTCGTTGACATGCTTGCATCCATGCATATTACAAAAGAACTGATGCAACAGGAACATATTGCGGAAGAGGATTATGAAATATTGTCTGAAGCAATAGATTCTAATTGGGGAAGATATGTTAGACAACTGCCAGAAAATATTTAAAATATAGCTCAAAAGCAAAAGTGAGTCTGGGGGCGAAACGCCCCCAGAAGAAGGGATGAAGGAAATGAAAGATTGGAATGATGCACAGAGAAAAGCGATGATTGATGTTAATGATTTAAAACAAATCAAAAATAACAGTAATTTAAAAGATCCGTGGTTAGATCTGCGTGTCTTAAATCCTGAAGAAGGCTTTTTGGAAGAAATTGAAAAATATTCTATGCACTCTTACAATATTAAAAAATTAGCCTCTTCTAATAATTTGGAAGATCTGCAAAGTGAGAAAAAAACAAGAGATAGAGATGACAGAGGATAACTTCAAAGAATATACCGATGAAGGATGGGGAAAGGACAATATTTCTGTAGAGGATGGAAAGAATGGTAGAGTCTTCTTAAACCCATATGATTATATAAAAAGCGCAAATAATAAAATGCCAGAAACGATGTTAATAATAGGATATTTCAAAAAGTAAAAGAACTAAGTTCATTCAAATATTGAGTACAAGTAGCAGTGTTATGTAATTGTAAAAAAATTAATTATATATGTATAGTCTCTAAAGACCATACAGAAAGGAATTTAAATGATAAATGAAAACCTCAAACAAATATGTTTGAAAAGAGGAATCAGTGCATATAGATTATCAAAGTTGGCGAATATCCCAATAAGTGTTGCTGCAAAGATTATTAGAGGTGAAGTGAAAAATCCACGCATTGATAGTGTTATCAAAATGGCAGATGCATTAGATGTAACGTTGGATGAGCTGGTTGGTAGAAAAGGGAAATAATGTCTGGGGGCGAAACGCCCCCAGAAGAAAGGATAAGGATATGGATGATCGAAATAGATTATTAAAGTGGCTGAAAGAACATAAGGATATCGGTCAACCATTCAACATTGAAGATCATAGAACGAATGGACAGCTATATTGCATACATCATTTTGACTATATAGTTGAAAGCGGGATGCTATATATAAAGATACAAGATTCCACAGAGGAAATAGAACCAATTAACTTGGAACTATTGAATGATCCAGATAAAAATCTAGTTGAAAAAGTAATGAGTAATATATCAAATGAGCTATATGATACTGTTGTTAAAACACTGGTTGATCTGCGTTATTATTGGCAAAATATGCAGTGGCAGGAAACATTGTTTTTATGGAATGTAACTGGGAAACAGATAAAACTTTCATATAACCATTTGACAGCATTAAAAAATACAGATATGCCAATCCATGAGTACCTGCAGCAATTAAAAATTCGCGAAAAAAACAGAACAGAAAAGTTATTTCATTTCATCAAGAAACATCGGGATATACCACTGCTGTTTGGGAAAAATTATTTGAGCGGAATATATTTGAATGGGCTGCAATATGATGACTGCTGTGAAGATACTTCCGTAATTGAATTGTACAGCTTGGATGATGGATGGCAAGCGCTTGTGGATTCTGGAATACCGGATGAGATTGATCGAGAATGCACGATACACATAGATGATGATTGGAAAAGCAAACAAGAAAATACTTTGGACATAGATTATGCATTTGAATATACGATCACAGAAACAAAGCACAATGGAATCAAGATTGATTGTCTTTATTTGTACAATATGAATTCAACGCAATACAGATGGAGCAAGAACTATCTTTTAGGAACGGGAATGATCTGAATTTATATTATAGTTTTTATTTCTGAACGCAAATGATGACATTGTGAATTACCTCCAATGATTAAAATAATTATAATTGCAAATTTGCAATCAAGAAAGGACAGGATGAACGGGAAATATATTAAAGAAATTGCCGATAGAAAAAACATGAGCATTTATAGATTGGAAAAAGAATCTGGCGTAAGTGCAGGAAGGATTTGGAGAATCATAAAAGGAGAAACAAAAAATCCATCCATTGATAATTTGATCCAGATTGCTGATGCATTGGGTGTATCACTAGATGAATTGGTTGGTAGGAAGAAACAATAGGTATGGGGGCGTTTCGCGCCCCAAGAAGAAAGGATAAGGATGTGAAAATAATATTACTTGGCTTACTTATTACATTAC
>ERZ772948.136-NODE-136-length-44504-cov-9.317307_pt1 | contig 44504 bp, 40 predicted proteins | sample MGYA00511945_ERZ772948 | MGnify/ENA primary metagenome ERZ772948 (study PRJEB29015, sample SAMEA2737927) | human oral metagenome | biome: human oral; feature: human-associated habitat; material: dental | place: China | collected 2141 ... | reverse complement strand
TTTGTTTCAATGCTATAACAAACGGTCTTACAAGTTCTATATTCTTTTTGTAATCGTTGATTAGTCTAGTTCCAACTTGAGCAGTATCACTAGAATGATAAACTTTCATTTCCCTTCTCCTTCATTTATATAGTCTTTTTGATTCACGATTCCTCAAAGATAAATGCTTGTGCAAACTCTTTATAACCGATTGATTTTGCTAGCTCAATTGATGCAACGTTACCTAAAGTACATTCCCATTGAGGAACAATACCTGATTGAATATGGTGATGCGTTGCTAACGCTGTGCATAATTTGGCATAGCCCTTTTTTCTATACTCGGGCAAAGTTATTATTCCTGTATGTTGAATATACCCGTCCATATACGGCATATCTGGAGCATCACATGCAGCTACAAGTCCATCATCATTGATATACCCAAAGAAAAACTCTTTATCCACTTTTTCTTCAAAATAGCCTTTGAGCCAATCTATTTCAGAAACTGATGGATATGATTTTTTGAAAAAAGTCTCAAACAGTGGATAATCGTCTCTTTTCAGCATTCTTGCATCTTTATAATCAAAAACACGTTCTTTTACAAACTCCATTAATTGGTATGCTTTTAAAGGATAAGTCTGGTTGATTGTGGTAATCAATTCCTTAGCATCTGTTAGTTTCGTAAGTTCATCAAAATAAGACTGGTATTTAGGTGAATAAGCTACGATACAAGCATCTCCTTTACACAAGATATATATCGAGTATTTGCATCCAAATCCTTTTAATATAAGACTTCTTTCATCGGTACAAACAAACTGTATACCATGTTCAAAATTACTTATATCTGCTCCACAGAAGCAAGAATAATAATCATATGTTATTTTTTTGATTTCTCTAGCATCTATTTTCATATAATCTCCCTTCCATAAAAGATTTAAACTCTAGTTTTATATATTTTTGTACTACTTAATTGCTATTTTTTCTCTTAATTCTTCGAATAACAAAATCTTGTTTAAAAACATATTCTTTGGAAATCTGTTCCAATTGCTCTGGATGAAAATCTTTTCTAATCGTAATTGTATTCAAGACGTCATATCCTAATCCACGATAAAAGTATACTGCATCAAAATTACGAGTAGCAAACCCAATATATGACTCATACCTTTCAATCTTGATATGTAACATGCTTTCCCCATATCTCCACCTACTACACTAGTATAAATTTTTTTCAAAAATCTTTACTACTCCTCTTTATTTCTTTGGCATATATTATTTGATGAGTATTATGTTTATTTTACTATTCAACTTACATATATCATTGAAATGAAAATCACAGTGAAATATCAGTATATAAAATAATTACCCGCACTTTATCTTCCTCTACTGTAAGAAATTTTGTTCATATCTTATAGTTAAATACTACATCATTTTTTATTTCACATAAATTCACACAGCATTTTATTAGCACTCTGTATATGAATGTGCTAAAATCTTTTTATCCGAAAGGAGTTTTATATGAATGATAACAAGAAGAAAAAACCTTTTGTGTACTACTATGCGTTTGTCGCAATTGTATTAGTATTACTCAACTTGGTTTTACGACCTGTTCTTCAGCAGGCACAAATTGAAGAAGTTCCTTATAGTACATTTATTCAACAAACCACCGATGACAAAATTGATGAGGTGACGATTGAGTCTTCTCAGATTACATATAAGCTCAAAGATGGTGATACAGTATACTCTACTGTAAAAGTAAATGATCCTGATTTGGTTGATCGTCTCGAAAATCATAATGTGAAGTTCTCTGGTACACGTGTACAACAGGGTTCTATATTTATGAACATCTTCTTTGGTTGGATTCTTCCAATCATCATTGCAGTAATGTTAATGCGCTATATCAACCGTACAATGCAAGGTGGCGGTAAAAATTCTCCACTTGGAGGTGGCGGTCTAGGCGGTATGTTCAATCTAGGTAAGTCAAATGCTCGTGTTTATGATAAAGATAAGACAACGATTCGCTTCCATGATGTTGCTGGTGAAGATGAAGCTAAAGAGAATCTACAGGAAATTGTTAACTATCTACATGATCCAAATCAGTTTAAGTCCATTGGCGCGACTATGCCAAAGGGTATTCTTCTAGTTGGTCCTCCAGGAACAGGTAAGACCATGCTTGCAAAGGCAGTTGCCGGTGAATCAAACGTACCATTCTTCTCTATCTCTGGTTCAGAGTTTGTAGAGATGTTCGTAGGTATGGGTGCTTCCAAAGTTCGTAGTTTATTCAAAGACGCAAAAGAAAAAGCACCATGTATTGTATTTATCGATGAAATCGATGCGATTGGTGGTAAGCGTAATGCAGGTAACTTTGGTGGTAATGATGAGCGTGAGCAGACATTAAATCAGTTACTCACAGAGATGGATGGCTTTGAAGGTAATAATGGTATTGTCGTTCTCGCAGCCACGAACCGTCCTGAAAATCTAGACCCTGCCCTACTACGTCCAGGAAGATTTGACCGTCGTGTTCCAGTTGAGTTACCTGATCTACAAGGTCGTGAAGATATCTTAAAAGTACACGCAAAGAAAGTTAAGACAGAACCAGGCATTGATTACAATGTAGTTGCACGCATGGCTTCTGGTGCATCTGGTGCAGAACTTGCAAATATCATCAACGAAGCAGCTCTACGCGCTGTACGCGAAAAGAGAAATGCAGTGAGTCAAAAAGACTTAGAAGAAAGTATTGAAGTTGTTATTGCGGGCTATCAAAAGAAGAATGCAATTCTAACAGATAAAGAAAAACTAGTTGTTGCGTATCACGAAGTAGGACATGCATTAGTTGCGGCATTACAAACACATAGTGCACCTGTACAGAAGATTACAATCATCCCACGTACTAGTGGTGCTTTAGGTTATACAATGCAGGTAGAAGAAGGTAACCATCCTCTTTACACAAAGTCTGAATTAGAAAACCGTATCGCTACACTTACAGGTGGTCGTGCAGCAGAAGAAGTTGAATTTGGCCAAGTTACTACAGGTGCTTCCAACGATATCGAACAAGCAACAAAGATTGCTCGTGCAATGATTACCCGTTACGGCATGAGTGATGAATTCGATATGGTCGCAATGGAAACTGTAAATAACAAATACCTCGGTGGTGATGCGTCACTTGCATGTTCAGATGGTACAGCTTCAACAATTGATCAAAAGGTTGTAGCACTCGTCAAACAACAACACGAAAAAGCAAAACAACTTTTAACTGAGCATAAAGCAGATCTTGATCGAATTGCACAGTTCTTATATCAAAAAGAAACAATTACTGGTGAAGAATTCATGGAGATTCTTGAAAAGAAAGAAGACTTTGAATTACCAGCAGTTCACTAACCTTCACACTCGTGAAGGTTTTTTAGATAAAAAAACCGGCATTCATACCGGTTAAAAGTTTCTCGCTTCGATGTCCATCACCATGTTTACTCTGCGTTCATGACGTCCACCTTCAAATGCAGTATTCACAAATTCATCCACAAGCATCTTTGCTGTTTCGATTCCAATCACTCTTGAACCAAAGGCAATGATATTTGCATCGTTATGTAATCTTGAATATCTAGCACTATATGGTTCAGAGCAGATACATGCACGAATACCTCTTACTTTATTACATGCAATACCGATTCCAACACCAGTTCCGCAGATTGCGATGCCTCGATCTACTTCACCATTTACAACAGCCATTGATACCTTTTCGCCCCAGATAGGATAATCTGTGCTTTCAGATAAATCTGTACCGTAGTTAATAACTTCGTGTCCTTGTGATTCAAGATACGCAACAAGTTCCTTCTTCATCTCTACGGATGCGTGATCATTTGCAATACCAATTCTCATGCGGCTACCTCCTTTTTCAAATCTGAATGATTTTGTCTATACCATAACAAGAAAGCTCCTGCTAAGAATACAAAGATTGAAATAAATTGTGATGTGGAGAAGATCCAAATTTGTCCACGGATTAAATCACCACGTAAGAATTCTACTAAGAATCTACCTAATCCATAAAGAACTAAGTACCACGCTGCTGTATCTTCAGGATGCTTACCCTTTAATAAGTTTCTTAATAAGAAAGCAAAGATTAGGAAGTTACCAGCAGAAGAAATTAACTCTGTTGGAATAACCTTGATACCAGCCCCAGGTCCAAGAGACTCTGCCGGAAATTCTACACCATACCAAGCTGTTGTACGAATACCATAACAGCATCCGGCAAAGAAACATCCAATACGTCCGAAGCCTTGTCCAAGTGAAACCGCAGGCATTAGTACATTTGCGTACTTCATAAAGTCCCACTTCTTCCACTTACAATAGATCCACGCCGCAATAATACCAGCGATAATACCACCATAGACCACAAATCCTTCATTACTCAAAATCACAACAGGATTCTTTACAAATGAATCCCATACCGTAAAGATATAGAGCAACTTCGCTCCAATAAACCCAAAGATAATGATAAAGAAAATCATTCCATCAATCTTTTCATACTCTAGTCCTTGTTTTTTTGCCAGACGTTCTGATAACCAGAACGCAAACAATATACCAACTGCAATCATGAATCCATATCCATGTACAGTAACAGGACCAATTTTAAACCAATCATTAAACATTAAAACACTTCCTCCATGTATCTATTTTAAGTGATTGTATCGAAAATGAGAAGTCAGGCTATTCTGACTTCTCTTCTTCCGTATTTGATTTGACAGTTTCTTCTACTGGTTTTTCTTCCACTTCAGCTTCGATAACTCTACCATTTATTTCAAAGCTCTTCAAAAACTTATGAAATTTATCTGCAATAAATAAGATTACAAAAATATCTGAAATACCACAATAAACCAAACTAATACCAATCACGACAAATAAAGTTTTTTGTAATTGTACCCCTGTTAAGAAGAACATAACAACAAAGCCTAAAACAATAGATACTGCGGATAAAACAATATACGTAAAATATTGCGAAGAACCAATACGTTTTGCAACAACTGCATTTTGCAATTTACCAATTCCATCTGCGATAATCAAAAGCCCTAATAGTACCGGTATAATATCCAGCAAAATCTGCTGTTTAAAAATAATGATAAGACCAGCTGTAATTGCCATAATTCCAATTGAAAATTCATTACGGCGTAAACTATCCTTTACGTTAATTACAAAATATGTTGTTAAAGATACGATACCGTATACCACAAGAGCAATTCCTAATACATACGCAATAAGATTGCGGCTACTCTCTGGATAAACAATCAACAACAATCCAGCAATAATATATCCAATTCCGACTAAAATAGATCTCCATTTAATTTGTTTTAACATATTAACCCCTTTTCCATAGAAATATAGTAACACCAAAATATAAAAGAAATCATATGAAACATATCTTCCTAATAAAAAAAGCTCAATTGAGTATATCTTGGTTGAGCTTTTCATTTATTTTTAGTGTTTTTGTAGACGTGTTTTGAACAAATAGAGTGTCATTGCAAGACCTGCCACAAATAACAACGCAAAGGATGTTATAGATGTAGAATCCGATGTTTTTACGGAACTTACTTGTCTGTGTAACTCTTGTTCTGATTGCGTAGAAGGGATTTGTGCTGACTTCATTTTCACAAAATAATATACCGAGAACTTGTCATGGGAGAATGTAATCTCATTTCCATCCGTACTTTCTACATCAATTTTTTCCAAAGAACCATCATGCTTACGGTGATAAATTTCAACACCTTCCGAAGACATTGTTTTCAAACTCACACGTACCTGCTTCTTTTCATCTACTGTAATTTCATTTCCAGCTTCATCTGCAAAGTAAATATCATATGCTTCGTACTTCTCTACATTATTTAATTCTAAGTTTGCTTCCACAGAATTAATATGAAGAATAGCTGGCTTTTTCTCGGGCTTGCTTGGATTCATCGGTTTCTCTGTTTCAGGCTTTTTATTGCCAGAAATTTTCTCTGTACCAAAGTACGCATCCGCAGAAGGTACTTCATCTGTAATACTCTTCCAATACAAAGGTTGATCATTTTCACTTGAAACTGTTAGAACCTTTCCATCTGTTGCCTTACCAATCGTTGTATCAAATAGTTCAACACCTTTTTCATGTGATTTACCTGGTGTTGAACCCTTTCCATATGCATTGCCTCCATTCAAGATTGCATACTTAACTGTAATCTTTCCGGTACCCACAACAGCGTTACCAGCATGTCCCCATGTTGAAGCACCACCAATAGCAACAAGTTTTCCTTTTCCTGTCACTTCACCATTGGAAAGTTCTAGAGCATTACCACCAATAGATGTCGTTGCAAAACGACCACCACCATATACACCTAGTGTAGAGTTTTCTGTTACATTAACAGTGCCATTTTCAATGCGTAAGGCAGGTTGTCCACCAACCTTCTTACCGTTATATTCACCAGTAGCAGATTCATCTCCACGAATATAAACTTGACCCTTTATCGTAACATTCCCTTTGGCAACAACAACTGGAGTGTCAATTTTCTTAGCTTTATTACCATCTGTTAAGAAGTTTGCATTAGAATAAATTTTAGAATCTTCAAGGGTTGCACCATCCTCTAAAATCAACTGTCCGTTAATCATAGCACCAGTGAGAAACTTCGCATTCCCTAAATGGTCAACTTCATGGTTCATCTTAAAGGTACCACCCTTCTTTACAACGATTTCTCCATAAATAGAAGTATCTTTTAGATTTAACTTTGCGCCATCTTCAACAACAATACGTACACTACTATTCACAATCATATTAACCATTGTAAGATTAGCACCTGATGGAATCACAAGGGTATGCTTGATTTGACCACCTTGCTCAATTGCTTGTCCTAGTTTTCCATATACACCTGTCGTATTTGATCCATACCATGCTTTGATGTCTTTTGGCACCGTCACGGTCTGAGATGCATCGTGTGTAAATTCTGTAATCACCCATGGATTCATATCCCATATATATTTTCCATCTTTCATCTTTCGTGCATTTTCCACTTTGAGATGATCTTCCAATTTCTCATTTGTACCATATACTTGGAAATATAAAACATTTGAACTGGCTGTTCTTCCTGCAGCATCTTTCACATTTACCTTAACAGGATATTTTCCAATCTTGTTTGGCGTTCCAGATAGTGTGATTGAACTATCATATACGTTATATACTGCTTTCATGCCAGATTCCGGTGAAAGTTCAATCGTAAATTGCTTACGATCTGCATATAAATTCTTCATCTGGCTTAATGGCTTCCAAGCACTTTCTGGCACGACAGCATCTTCGCTTTCTACTTCAGCCGCCTGTACTTGTACGTTACTATTCTTATTTACGCTTGTAGATGTACTTGCACCTGAGATTGCATCGTACTTCTTTTGTCCTTGAATAGCACCTTCAAACGAACCAATGATTCTAACCTTGAGAATCTTTGTAGAGTTAACCTCTTCATCTTTCTGCGCCACAAAACGTGTACCTGCCTTGTTGGATTTTACATATTTAAAATGATATACTTTACCATTCTTTAATGTAACTGATACTAGTGCATCATCCCCTGGCTCATTCATGATAATTGTATGATTATTTTTATCCAAATAGTAACCACCGTTAAATGCTAACCACTTACTCGTTTTTTCTTCTTGTACTGCATGGTTGATTTGAATCTTTGTGATTTGATTGATTACTTCCTTTGGTTCAACACTAATCTTATAATCCCCAAAGGAGCTTACATCTGTCAATTTCACAACCTGTGAATTTTCCTCTGGTTGCTTCTTTGTATCTGGTGTTGGAGTTGGAGTTTCTGCCGGTTTTGTTGAATTCTCATTTTGTAAAACAAGTCTTTCCCCAACTTTATTTGTGGACTTATTATATTGGTACTGATATACCTTACCATCCTTCATCGTTAGCGATAACTTAGCACCATCATTTGGTTCATTCATAATGATTTTATAATTTGTTTTATCCAAGTAGAAACCGCCATTAAATGCTTGATATTTATTCTCTTTTTCTTGCTGATCAACACCATCAATTTGAAGCTTTGTAATATCATTTACATATTCTTGTGGTTCTATCTGTACCTCAAACTGTCCCAAGAAATATGCATCCTTCAACTTCAAATCAACTTTATTATCTTCTGGTTTCGGAGTTGTTTCAGGTTGAGGCTTTTCCTCTTCTGGAGTATTTTCCTTTGGAGTCTCTTGGTTCTTCTTTGTAAATACCACACTGCTCTTATCATAAATACCAAAGAAGCTCTGAGGATTTTTAATTGTAACTTTTAAATCTCCGGAACTAAAATGAATCGTAACAACATCATTTTCTTTTAACGATGAGATGCCAATATTCCCATCCTCTAGTAATGCATATTTTTCCGAAGCTATCAAATCGGATTTCTTATCAACTTTTGTGTATTCCTTATCATTAACAGAAACACCTATGATATCGCTCATATATCCCGCATCATTTAATTTGAGCGTATTTCCCAAAATCGAATACCCACTATCTATAATCGTAGGTTCCTCTGCAGCCTTTCCAACAAAGCTACTTTGAAAAGATACTACAACTATAATAAATGCAATTAAAATCTTACGAATACCGTTTTTTACCATTTTCATTTTACCTGCCTTATTCTAAACAAAACAATTGCTTTAATAAGTTAGCATATACTAACCTTCTCGTCAAGATTCATTTACAATAAGTACATAACATAAAGAAAACCTAATATTTATCTCTATTTTATTGCATAAAACCAAATGTATGAACTCCTGTTTTAAATACACCAATGTTATTTCTATCCTTGTTCTAACATATGAAAAGACGATGTATAAGCACACCGCCAATCAATTTCTCTTCAAATTCAGACAATTTAAATTCACTCCTTTTTGTACTCTTGATATAGCCTATCCCATGTCGGCATTTTGCTCCTAAGTTCATCAAAATTTTGCATTTCTAAATATGGATTTTTGTTTCGCAATACATTGAAACTATCATCTAGATGCTGCATTTCAGCTACGGCATTCCGACAATGATCACTCGCAATCAATGCCCCTAGCTTTGTCTTCGCGATAGACCACAGAATAAGTTTTAAAAGAATACCACGAATTCCTACCAAGTTCTTATCATCATTTTTGGGACGAATCTGCATACCAATTGATTTGAGAAAAGCATAAGCTTCTTTTGTCGCTTGCACGTACATTGTTATATCTTTCATTGTAACAGTTCTAAGATTGCAATGATGACCATAGGAAAGATATACCGCTGGCAGAATGAAAGCTACATGACAAAATAGCCAACTCTCCATATCATCCATAAAGCAAAGCTTCATATTAGACCCACAGAAAAGCTTTTGAAAGAAGGTCTGCTCTTCAAAACATAGTTCATTTTTTAAATGTCCTATTGTAAATTCCGTTTGATTAAAACTTACAACTTCCGTGTAATCTTCATGTCGTAATCCAGCACTGGCTTGAAAAGCAAATAAAATATCATTCGGATGTTTTCCTTTTTCTTCGAGTCGATGTTGCATTTCAGCACTTTGCAAATTATTTCCAACTAACACAATATATTTTGCTTGAATTTCTGCTAATGTATCTAGAATATTCGCCTGCTGTTGATTCTGCATGATGGAAAATACCACATCATACACTTGGCCATCATATTTAGATAATACCTTTGGATAATCAATCCACTTATTTTTTCCTGAATGAATTTGCAATCCTTGACGTTCCAACACTTCTTTCCAGCAGCCTCTTGAAACAACGGTAACATCATTACCTGCTTTACAAAGTTCGTGTACAGTCAAAGATCCAATGACACCAATACCATATACTAGAACCTTCATATATTTCCACCTCTTTTATTCAAGCCTGATATGCTTTCGGTAAGCACATAGATCTTGCCTGTTCTTCTGGATTGTTTGCCTCGTCGTAGCCGTCGAAAGGTGCATGCGGATTTATCGGCTTTTGTGTTTTCATCCATGCATTACAAACCCTGTCAATATGACGAAAGGCAAATTCAAAATCATCTGTCCATCCTGTGTGACCAGTGCAGATAACTAACTTTAGGCCTCAATGTTCCAGAAGTGCACACAGTCAGTTTATTCAATGCGCAGCTTTGCGCTTTGATTGCAAACTTTACTCTGAAATAGAACTGATATATGCCGATAGTTTCGATAAATTCTTTCATAACAACCCAATCTATGCCTCTATCAGCCTCATCTCCTTTGACCTTCCCAATTATTAAAAAATATCAGGATAAAAATCATTCCTATCTTTACATGCTTCCTTATTTTTCCCCAACTAAAAGTGCAGACCCACTAAGCTGCATCCATAGAGACTCCCAGTGTGACATAAACAATCCTTCTGTCGTGGGAATTAGCTCCACATTGTGATAGCCCATACTTTTGAGTCTCTCCACAAAAATGTTCATATCGCCATACCTTGATACGGAAAAGATGTCATGAATAGCAAAAGAACCGCCCTTCTTCAAAACACGCAATGTTTCTAGAAGAATCTCCTGTCGATTCTTTGAAGGTATATTGTGATAAACATAATTGCTGGTAACTGCATCAAAGCTTTCATCCGGGAAGTTTAGTGAAACAGCATCACCATGTATAAAACGAGTATTTTCCACACCTTCTGCCATTGCATTTCTTTCACAAAGATTTTGGTTGAACGAAGCATATTCCTTGCCCCAGCGATCAATTCCAGTAATCAGCGCATCTGGATTTCTCTTTGCACAAGCAATTGTTAATGCACCACTTCCACAACCGACATCAAGACAAGACCCTCCAGCAGGCACTTTTACATATTCCGCAATTCCCGCAATGATTTGACGAGACATCTGCCTTTTGCCACGATAGTCAAATGCTTTATACATGGCAACCAACCACAACAATACACCGAATAAGCCAACACACAGTATACCTACAATGATCCGCACGAAAATATATTTAATTATAATACCAATCGTTGCCATAACCACTAATGCCGCTGCTACCGCAAAAATCAGTCCTTTCGGTACCCAGTTCTTATAATCTACTTTCACGATTATTCTCCTTTCATAAATAAATATCTAAACATATAGCAAAATTCCAATCCTTCATTCAGCAGATATTTTTAGCAAGCATTTTGCAGAAAATTTCTGGATAAACTGTAAAGGATTCTGCATGTCCCATACCGATGTTTTCCTGTATCTTCGCCCAAGGAAGATTTTTTCTAATATAGGCAAGATCCCAACTACGATCTTTCCTCTCTTCTGCTCCATACCAGTAAAAAACTTTTCCAACAGGCTTCAACAAAGGAAGTGCAACATCGTAATTGTTTGTAGAGTAGAATCCTCGCCATATGGTTCGATTATGCAAGCTATGCAGACAATCCCTTACATAAATGACATCTTTCTCGGAATACTTGTTTGAATTCATCATCTTCCGTAAAACTTTTACACTCATATGTTTCACTAGCCAAATCATCATAAAATCACGCAAACATATCAGATATCTAAGTGGTTTCCATAGTTGATACGGTGTGATTCCTCCATCTATTACGTAGGTATCAGCCGTGATGTTTCTATCAGATAGAAGACGAATAGTAACTGCACCACCCATTGAACAGCCATAGATGCATTTCACATGTCCACCACAATGTTCCTGTACCCATTTTTCAATGCAAGAAGCAATTTCCTCAATCGAAGTATATTGTTCATTTGGCTCCTGAGGATCATGTCCAGGCATGGTAGGAACAACGACATGATAATTCTTGCTACACTGCGGAATTACAAAATTGAAAGCACTTGGATTCATTAGCATCGGCTGCAACATTACAAGCGTTGGATTCTCTCTATTCCCGTATTCCTGAAATCGCATGATTTTTTTCCTTCTTCGTCAACATCAACCCACTGTCCATTACTACGATAGGATTTATTTTCGCTAGTGGACTGTCATCTGCCACAATCATATACTCACATATCTCATCACCATTTGAACATGTCTTTGGTCGTATTAGATATAATTGTAATGCTTGTATCATAAGATGATCCATATTACAAAGATATGGCAAAATCTCCATGGTTCCATGTTTCTCGCAGTAGTCTTTAATTGGACATCCTCTTAGTACGAAATGAATACCATCATTGATATCATGTTGTACTTCCATACCCCATGTATTATGCCAATCTTTATGGAGATGCGGTTCTAGTTTTTTCTGGTAATTTTCTATGCGTCTTATCAAAAGACTTCGTAGAACTTTTCTTTTCATCAAAAACCTACCAGGAATCTTCTGTAAGATATTCAAACCATCCTCCATAACCTCATGAATTACAGTATCAATCTCTTCCTTTGTTAAATTTCTTCCTACCACATCATAGAGTGCAAAAATCCACGCTGACTTATATAAATTATGACTCAGTACATTAGCTTCGCCACCAATATCTGGCAATTCATCTAAAATCTGACAATATCTCTCTTTCGTCTTATGCCAATACAAATCAGTTTTATTGGAACCATAACGACGAGTAATTAAATTCCTGCATGCATGTTCCATTATCTTTTGAGATTTTCGTATGATTTTCATCTTCTCTTTCTGATTTAGCATTTTATTCTCCTTTCCTTCAAAAATAGTTATAATCAAATATTCTCGTAACAATTATGTTCCTATATTCCAAAAAATGGACCACAGAAAGTCTCTCCATGTCCCAATATTTTTTGTCTCCTTCTACTGGAGCATCTCTTTTCATTCTCAGAATAGCACAGTTTGTCATAACTAACAACATATTCTATACATTGAAAAATTGAGCGTCAGTAAAAGTTTTTTGATTCTTATGTATTATGTGTATATACTGCAATATATCTTCTACATTTATGTCCTTTTCAGTATCGAATCTTAGCTAAAACACAACTGAAAATTCAGAAATGATACTGCATTCTATCTAAATAAAAACGACTTCAAGAAAGTCGTTTTTATCATTCAGTGGAGTAGCCCCATCAAAATCCGAACTCAACGCCGACTCGATTTCATCAAGCGAGATTGTCTGCGTCCCGTGCTGGTAGTTATAGGTCAAGACCAGTTTATCATCGAACACATACACAGCGTTTACAAATGTATCAATCAGGCGTTTCTGAAACTCACGGTTTGCTGGATCGCCATGACGGAACTGCTCAAACCATGCCGTCATCTGTTCGCGGGTCAGCTTTGGCTTTTGCAGTTCCGCAGTTTGGATATTCACAAGGATTTCTTCTTTTCGTGCTTCCAGCTCATCAAGCCGCTGTTTAGTGGACGGCGTGAAAATGCCCTGCTCGATTGCTTTCAGAATGTTTCCAATGGAGGACTCGGTTTCCGCAAGCTGCGAGCGAAGCGCAGGGGTTGTTGTGTCTTCTTGCTCCTGCATAACAAGAATTGCATCGATGAGCCTGTTAATCTTCTCTTCATCCATGACGCGCTGCATGGTCAGGTGGACAACAACACGTTCAATCCAGTCTTTGCGAACAGTCTTCTTGTCGCAATCCTTCAGGCGCTTCGCACCGCTGCATTTGTAATAATAGTGCATAGCGCCGGTATGGCTCTTACCGCTTTCACCAACCATCATGCGCTCACACTTACCGCAGAACAACTTTGTTGTCAGCAGATAGTCCTTTTTTGCTTTTGCCATTGCGGGAGCATGGCGGTTCTTCTCCATGCGTTCCTGCACACGGTTGAACAGTTCTTCCGGAACGATAGCAGGAACGCCGCCCTCAATCACAACGTCCTGATAACGGTACTCGCCAATGTATTTGCGGTTTTTCAGTAGAGAGCTGAAACTATTGATATTGAACGGCTGTCCCCTTTTCGTTTTAAGTCCGCGGGCATTGAAATCCTCAACAATAGAACGAACCGATTTGCCGTCAGCATACTTCTCAAATACCTCAACCACTAATGGCGCAGTCGTAGGATCAATCGCAAGCTTCTGCGCTTTCTTGTCCAACAGATAGCCGAGCGGAACGCCACCGCCGTTGTTTTTCCCTTTCAGTGCGTTCTCTTTCTGTCCGCGATGGATTTTCTCTGATAACTCGGCATAGCCCTCCAGCATTGCTTCCAGAATGATTCCTTCCGGGCCTTCTGAGATATGCTCTTTCGCAGAAATAACCTTTACGCCGTTCTTTTTCAGAATATGCTTGTAGTGTGCGCTGTCGTAACGGTCACGGGAAAAGCGGTCAAGTTTCCATACAAGTACGATCTCAAACAGCTCTTTTGCGCTGTCCTTGATCATGCGCTGAAACTCTGGTCGATCTGCTGTTTTTGCAGATAATGCCCGATCAATATACGTTCCAACGATGGTCATATTGTTGCGTTCAGCATATTCCCGGCACTCGCGGAGCTGACCTTCAATGGATTCTTCACGCTGGTTGTCTGAGGAATAGCGGGCGTAGATAACAGCGTTCATTCTTCATCACCCTCGTCGCCTTCGCCGCTTTCCAACGCAAGCTCTGTCAATTCACGCAGCTTGTTTTGCAGAAGCGTTTTGTCAGGAAGACAAAGCCTATAATCCGCAACGAGTGTGGGCGACATACTGCGGCTTAAAGCATATTCGACAACTGCGTCATCCTTGCTGGCGCAAAGGATAACACCTACACTTGGATTTTCATTTGGCTTCTTCACATCACGGTCAAGTGCTTCGAGATAAAAATTGATTTGCCCGATGTGTTCCGGCTTGAATTTTCCGATTTTCAGTTCAATCGGGACAAGGCAGGAAAGCGCACGGTTATAAAACAGCAAGTCAATGAAGAAATCTGTATTACCAACTTGAACGCGGTACTCCTCGCCGATAAAGGTAAAGTCCCGACCAAATTCGAGTATAAACTGTTTCAATTTTTCGATGATTGCTTTACGGAGATTCTTTTCAGAAAATTGCTCCGGCAAGTCCAGAAACTCAAGTACATAGGTATCGAGGATGCTTTCACGCACATCATGTGAAACGGATTCAGGCATCGGCTTCTTGGCAGAAATCATTGAACGCTCATAGTACGATGTGCCGATCTGACGCTCCAACTCGCGTTTGGAATAATGTTCCTTCGCACAGAGCGCCATGTAAAAGTGACGTTCATCTGCCGTCTTGGAGGCAGACATAATAAGCAGATGGTTTGTCCAGCTGATTTGTGTCACCAGTGGTGTCACAAATTCATCGTCCTTGTAAGTCTCGTAGAATTGCTTCATACGATAAAGACCGCGGCGATTAAAACCTTTGACGCCGGGGTTCTTTTGCGCAATATATGCGGCAACTTCGTCAATGATCTTATCGCCAAAGCTTGATGCAGAACAAAGCTCAGACAAATACGTGCCGACGCTCCAGTACATCTGAATAAGTTCTGCATTGACTGCTTTCATGGCGCGGCTGCGGGCGTTGTCGATGATATGGATAACCTCGTCAAACTGTCCCGGATGATGGGTCAATTCATTGCTCATGTCTTCGCCTCCCCAAGCATTTTCAGCATTGCTTCTTTCAGCTTTTCGTTCATCGGTGATTCCGGATCAAAACACATTTCAACGAACTTCCTCAGTTCAGGATTGTTCGCGTCAACCGGAGGTTTTGCCTCATACAGCTTGCCGTGCGGGTCATCGCAGCGGGCAAAAATATAGTCCATTGAAACGTCAAAATAGTCTGCATACTTGCGCAGAAGCTCAACAGACGGCGTTGCCTGACCGTTTTCATAACGGTTGATGCTGGACTGTGTGGAGCCGATTACATCGGCAAATTTTGATTGGGATAAACCAATACCTTCCCGTAATACGCGAAGGCGCATACCCAGTTGTTTCATGCCGTTCAACCTCCAATTCGGGTTAAGTATAGTATAATCAAAATCCGAGCAGATATCAACCCGGATTTTGAAGAGACGTGTTTTATTGTATAATATAAGTTTATCTTCTTGCATATAATAGCTCTGAACTTCATTAAAATCTAAAACCACTTTAAGTTTCTTGGGAAGTGTGTAATAAAGCATGAAATTATATTCTGTTACAATCCGTGGATTAAAATTTTATTTTGAGGCACAGATATCCGACGAACAATATAAATTCGTCGATAGAATATGCGAAACAATTCAAGAAGAGAGCCAAATGTACTGTGCAGAAGACGTTTTTCCTCTATTTATTAATAGGATATTGACAGAAACAAATATCCTTATGACCCCAGTTCAAATTAGCCATGTGTTCAGGATAGACTAATTCCCCCCTATCGTGATCAATTTGTGATTGATCTGGTAGGGGGAATCATCCTATATGGTAGCAATTATTTCGTCTGATATTTGAAAGGCTTCACGCAGAATTTGAGTTGAGAATTTTCGATATTGGCTAGATGTATATTTGAATCCGTTCTTTGAAAAATCAATTGTCCATCCATTAAAAATGCGATCATAAAAATCAAAATCATTTACCCCATTGATGCTTAACTGCCGCGTCAATGCAATGATAAATCCGTTGATCGAAATAACAGATAGAAGCTTTGAATCAGTATCATCCCATTGTTTGCGCAGATTCTTCTTGATAGCTCCAAAATAGTTTCGGAGAGTCGATGCGCAAAATTTTACATACTCTTCGATGGCGTTTCCATCCATAGATAAAAGAGCATCCTTGTCACCATCCCAGTAATTAAACAAACTTTCTTTGTCTTCTGCGGGAGTTGCAGTAACCAAATATCTGAGAGCAAACTTCACAATAGATGCCGTTTTGATTTTCCCATCGTCGAGCGTAGAGAGTTGCAGGAGGTTCTGAAATACACCTTGCTTGTTAAGATGTTCAACCACAAACTGTGCTATGCTCTCATCTGCAATAGGATTATTGATGCGTTTAATTTGCAGTAATACATTTTGCGGAACGAGTTTTGCATTCGAATTAATGTCCAAGAAAATCTCGCTTTGAATTCTTGCCCGTTCTTCCGGTGGCATATCCTTTGGAAATATTAATCCAGTGACAAGTAAATGGAGTTGCTTCCTGAGTTCTGCAATTGTTATCTCTTGTTTAGACGGGATGCCACTTTCATAATGTGCAAATATTCTATGCTGCCCGTCAATTACGCAAATGCTATTCATTTCTTTCGGCAGAACAAGCTGGCAGTTACCTTCTAACTCACCGATTTCATCTATCGTTTTATATTGATGTGCTTCATCGCAAAAGGCCACAGTATCCGGTAATGCAACAATAATATTATTGTAAAATGCTGAACCTTTTGACGCCAGAAAATTTCTGATATTTTTTATCTTTCCTTTTTCTATTAACCGTTGATACAGCCAAATAGACTCTGACCAGTTGTCTTTTCGCAGGACATAGCAAGTGTTTAACAAATCCTCGGCAGACATCATGAAAGAGACAATGCGAACACCATTTTTAAGTCCAGTAAAAGATCTGGGATAAATAATTGGCGCGGTGATTTTTGTGTCTGCATTTGAACTTGAAATGTTACCGATATCCGAATTTTTAATATTTAAGAATCGGAATATCTCATTCCTTGCCGAAAGCTTGATACATTGCGAAATCCATTGAAAGTAATTTAAAGTCTTTGGTTGGATGAAAATTAAATTTGAAAACAGCTTATCTTCGTCCTCCGAAAGAGAAACCTCTTCTTTCGAAACGTATAATCCATATACTTTAATACGTCCTACATCATACCGATTTAATTGTTCAGCTTTATCCGGAAAAAGCTCGATCAATTTATCTTGAAATGAAGATAAATTTTTCTTGATTTCGCCAAATGCCTCGTTTTTTGTTCTAATATGCTCTTTGATATTAGCCGATTTAATGGTGTCCTCACATAAAAGCCAGATATTTTCAAAGATAAACAGGGCATCAATTTCTACTTTTCGCAACCCAATAACCATTTCATGATCATTGGTAGGGACATATGTGAAGCCCATCCCAGTGAAAATATTTCTAATTTTCCGTTTGAACACGGTTTTGGTTCGCTTATCAATTTGCTCCTGAGTAAGAGGCTTTCTTTTTGTGGATTTTTTATTCATCATTTGCCTCCCTTATTCTTCGAAATTCATCGGGTAATTTTGCTACTGCTGCATTCGGGTTTGGTTCTGTGACAGGTCTATCTTCGCGTATTTTGGCTTTGCCATCAGATGCATCTTTAATCCGTTCGACGGAGATATCAAAATAGCTTTTTTGAATTTCGGATCCAATAAAGCGTCTCCCCTCTATCAAGGCTGCAACTCCAGTCGTACCAGAACCCATGAACGGATCTAACACCAAACCATTTTTATTCGTCAATGCCTTAATCAACCTCTGCGGAATAGCAACAGGAAATTGACATGGATGATCCGTCTTTTCAATGTGTTTTGCTTTTACATTCGGTATATCCCAAACATCAGAAGGATTTTTTCCCATAGGGTTACCGCTGAGTTGTCCTTTGTTTGGCCCTTTGTAAAACCGTTTCCCTGGATATTTTTGAGGAATTCGTACCTCATCCAAATTGAAAATGGTCTGCAAACCTTTTGTAAACCACAGGATCATTTCGTGCCTACCACTAAATCGTGTTGTGCTATTTAATCCATGACCAAATGTCCAAACAATGCGATTCCTCAATATCAAGGGATTATCTAGTTCTTCGCTCATGGATGTGAATATGTCATAAATAATGTAGTCGAGTGGTACGACACATTTATCAGACACGTGATATCCAATCTGCCAACAAATACTTCCACCGGGTTTTACAACTCTATACAGGTCACTAAAAATATCTTGATGCTGCTTCCTGAAGGTCTCAATATCGTCATGAGGATCCTCGTAGGCTTTTCCAATACAATACGGGGGCGATGTTACGACTAAATCCACACTTTCGTCAGGTAATCGTTTCAACAGCTTTCTGCAATCGCCATTGAATAGCGTGATACTGTTTGATTCTTTAAAATTTCTATATATACGCATGACAAACTCCTTATAAAGCAGAAACGATTTCCAAAAACTTGCTCATACTGACAGCGCCCGTGGGGAGAGCGTTATCATCCATAAACACCATATAGTACCGGAACTGACTTCCCGCATGACTGCTCCATGCTTGACCGAGTGCGATTTTCTCCCGGCTGTCATCGTTTTTCAGGTGTTCGCCCTTGGTTTCCGCGCAGATGATTTTGCCGCTTTGGGTCATAATCAGAATATCCGGGTAATGCTTGATAAAGCCGTTGATTGAAAAGCCCTGTCTGGCAATATTCCGATGCCACCAACGGACATTTGGCGGGGCGGTCAGCTCTACGACCAGCTTTTGTTCCAGCTTGTTCATATCGCCGTCCTCCGCTGCATACAGCGAACGGGCGTAAATGTCGGTATGGCTGACCGGGTGAATAAACGTGGGCAGGCGGAACGAGGGCTTGCAGACAATACGCTCCGTTTCCAGCCACTTATCAAAGGTTTCCCGATAGTGGGCTTCCAGCAGAGTTTCGATCTTGGCACGGATCTTCGCTGCGTAGCCCAGCGGTGCTTTCTCCATTGCGGCAAGCTGCGCCTTGTCCATATCGTCCACAATGCGGTTTATGTAGGCTTTCAGCTCGGCAGCATCCACCATGTTCAGTTTGTTAAGCTGCTTGAACATCATGTCCTTGCATTGACGGACACGGCTTTCCGGCGGCAGACTACTGAACCACTCCTTGAAATACCGCTGCTCGGCGCTCTCCATCTTGAACACCTTCGGTAAGCCGCCGTCCGCCTTGTTCATATTGAGGACAGCATGGGCGGTGGTGCCGGAACCGGCGAAGGAGTCGAGGATAACGCTGTCTTTATCTGAAGCAATTTCAAGCATTCTCTCAACAAGTCCAACAGGTTTGGGGGTATCAAATGTTTTTCCGTCTTGGAAAATCGCCTTGATTTGATTCATTGAAGTGCGATTGCTACCAACATCCTTGTTGTACCAAATTGTTTCTGGCGGACGCTCTGTTTGCTCCATCGCCAGTTCCCATCTGAACCATCCGTGCGAATAGGAAAAACCTGTGTACCATCGGGAGCATTCATTGCATAATAGAGATTGGGACGGGCCTCACGCGCATCATTCTGTCCCATGGCTCGGAGTGGTTTTAAGTAATACCTTCTTCCATCAGATTCAACCTTGTTGTAATGTTCAGGGATTTCATTGGTGTGGATTCTATGTAAATAAAGCGCATCAATGTTCTTGGAATAAGTAATGGTATGGTCGTGCCGTGCAGAAAAAATCTTTGCATCCATGCGTGGGCTATCAGATTTCTCCCAAATGACATCCGCAAGGAAATTGCGAATACCGAAAATTTCATCACAAATCAGCTTGAGATTGGCATACTCCGTATCATCAATGCTGATAAAAATAACGCCGTCGTTCACCAGCAGCTTTTGCAGCAGCTTCAAGCGCGGGTACATCATGCACCGCCATTTATCATGACGGGTTAGATCCTCGCCCTCTTTGCCGACAACCTCGCCCAGCCATTTCTTGATCTTCGGGTCGTTGACATTATCGTTGTAGACCCAGCCCTCGTTGCCGGTGTTGTAGGGCGGATCGATGTAAATGCACTTGACGCGCCCCTCATACCGGGGCAGCAGCGCTTTCAGGGCTTCCAGATTATCGCCCCGGATAATCATGTTTTCGCTGCCGTTATCTTCGCTGTGCTGTCCGTTTTCATCAAAGCTGTACTTGCGCTCCAACACCCGAAACGGCACGTCCTGATGGTGATTGATCACCTTGCTTTTTCCGATCCATTCAAGTGTTGGCATGGCTGATTTCCTCCGTAATCATGTTATCCTCATTTCAAATGAGGGTTTTTCTACCCTGACCCTCATCAGTAATGAGGGTCACTTCTGGCTATGTCTGTATAGCGGTTACTGTGGTGAAAGACCTATCCTGTCTCGGAAGGACTAATTTTTTGTCCAACGCTGTCATCGTTTGTCGAATCGACGATTTAGGTAGAGTCGTAACCAAGGGGTCAGTGCGCCCATTCGCACCCGCGAGGTGGAATAGACTCCATTATTTCGAGTTAGAGTCGCTGATATAATCTGCGGCTCATTTTTCATTTTCGACGGGCTTCTTGATATACTTGCCGTTCTTGATTCTTGCGTCCGCCGGCTTCTCTGCGTCCTCCGGAATCCCCCAGACTGTGCCAATGCGGATCGCACCGGGAACGCGCCCCTCGCCGCACAAAATCTGAATACGGCGGGTGGAGATACTCCAGCGTTCGGCAGTTTGCGTGATAGATAAATACTTCATGGGCAGTACTCCTGTTGCAGTTCAGTTCTGCGTCTGCTTATAAAATTACAGTATAATTATAATCGTCAAAGCGAATAAAAGCAAGGGCTTTCCGAAAAAGCTCAGGAAGTATCTTCAACTTAAAAACCAAGGGTTTGGGGCTTCCCCAAAAATCAAAATGGGCGTATCGGCTGCAAGGCTGAAACGCTCATTTTTCCGGTGTGTACGGACACCGGATGTGCTTGCTATTCTCTCAAATCTCATATCCGCAGATATAACGCGCTCCCGCTTTCGCAAAAGCAGGGGGCGCAAATTTTTTGAAAATTTCTCATTTCGATACCTGCGTTTTGACTTAAAAATGTCCGTTGTAAAGTGAAAGGAGTTCTTTGACATGCCAGACCGCACACGACCCATCCGCAAGGAAATCTGCTTGAACGAGCAGGAGTTGAATCTCATCCAGCACAAGATGCGGCAGTTGGGGACGCACAACTTCGGTGCGTATGCCCGCAAGATGCTGATCGACGGCTACATCATCAAAGTGGACTACACCGAGCAGAAAAAGTTAGCTGCCGCCGTCAGTCGCGCCGCCACGAACATCAACCAGATTTGCCGCCGCATCAACAGCACCGGGCATTTCTACGATGCCGACGTTACCGAGCTGAAAGCGCGGCAAGCCGAGATCTGGGAACCGCTGAAAACGCGGCAGAGGGACGAACTTTGACCACAACGAGGTTTTCCATGTGTGGGTTTTCCGTCACCGGTTTTCCGGACGATGGATAAGCTGACGCTCTTGGGCGTTCCGCAACCGGATTTCAGGACGACGGTTTCCGAGACACTCCTCGGGACTGAAATTCATCCTCTAATCAATAAGAAATAAATCAAGATACAAGAATATCATCCATCAATCAACACAAAAATGGATGGATTGATGGATGGGATAGGAGGGCAGATGAAAACTTTTTGCAAGCTCACGGCACAGAGCCCAGCGGCGTCCTATGTGCCGCTCCCGAGGTCTGATTATCCGAAAAAAGCAGGGCTGGGCAAGCCCGCCCTCATTACGCTGAACTACCCAGCGGACGCAAAGCTCATTCAGCCGAAAGAGGATGGTGCAATATCGCGCAAATAAAGGTCGAAAACAATGTGTTTTCTGCCCCACAAGCGCTGAGAAAACACAGGGGAATATCTTTCCCATAACACCTCAGAAAAGCGTGTCTACGCGCCTACAGAAGCGATAAAGGAGGAATCAAATGAACGCAGAAAAAGCCAATATCCAGACTGGTGTTGATGCAGCCGAAATTCCGGAATACGTCTTTGAATCGCTGGCACGGAGTCTGCTTCCAGTAATTCAGGAGTACTATGAAAGTGAGGACGGCAAAAAGGCATTTGCCGATTGGAAGGCAAAGAAACACGCATCGGACAAGGCATCTACATAAAGCAACCGGGAGGATTGCCACAATCGGCAGTCCTCCCGGATTTTCTATTACCAGTCTTCAATTTCTTCGATAGAAACAATAAATCCGAACCCATGACCAATCGGTAAAAGGTTCGGATTATATTGTTTTGGTGGAGCTGAGGAGAGTCGAACTCCTGTCCAAGAATAGTCCCACATTTGCGCATCTACAGTTTATCTCACTGTAAAGTAAGACAATAACCACGACAGTGAGCGAACAAGTTATTGAATTTACCTGTAAATTGTCGGGTTCACCCTACAGGCATTAGGTTCACCGTATCCATTTATTTACGCAATCAATACAGAATGGCTAAAGCATTGACCGGGTTGCTGCAACGCATCTAGCGTTCTTAGGCAGCAAAAGCGAAACTATTTGTTCTATTTGCGTTTAAATTTATTTAGTGATTAGGTCACAACTCCACTGCCGCACAAATCAAACATAAACCTGTCGAAACCATGACAGCCCCATAGTTTGTAACGCAATTGGAATATAACACGCTAAGCGTTTCATTGCAAGTATATCGCAATACCATTTTAGCACCAACGAAATACATGTTTTTCATTAAAAGCATCGAAACCACCATGTAATGATTTCGATACTTTTAGATTTATATTTAATGAAACTTTAGTGCCTTCTCCATTGCACGTTTCGCATCGCGTAACTTCTCTGTTTCACGCTTGTCATAGAGATCTTTACCCTTTGCCAGTGCAATTTCAAGTTTGGCTCTTCCATCCTTCAAGTACATGCGCACAGGAATCAATGTATAGCCCTTTAACTTTACTTTCTGATGTAAACGGAATATCTCTAGTTTATGTAACAGTAGCTTTCGATCACGTGTTTCATCTACGTTGAAGATATTCCCGTACTTATATGGAGAGATGTGCATTCCTTTAATCCAAGCTTCTCCACGATAAATGGAGATATAGGAATCTTGAAATTGAATCTTTCCTTGTCTAACTGATTTAATTTCAGTGCCTGTCAAAACAATGCCACACTCAAACTTCTCCTCAAGGAAGTAGTCATGTGAAGCACGTCTGTTCAGAGCTACTGTTTTTTCATGCGTCTTTTCTACCATGCGTCATCTTCCTTCCGGTTGATTTTCCTTTAAAGAATGATTTCTTATCACTCTGTTTTATATGCGATGGTTTTGAACCATCAAATTTACCACGTTTTTTGGGTGAGAATGGTTTTTTATCCTTCTTATCACCGAATTTCTTATCCTCTCTTGGCTTACGTGTTTGTGAAGAACGACAATCATTTGAGAAACGATTGCGTCCTGAAGAGAATCTTGATGGCTTCTTTGCAATCGCAAAGTCTACAGTACCTGCATCTTTATTCGCATCAACAACTGTTATCTTAATAGGCATGCCAATACGATATGTCTTCTTACGTCTTTGACCTACAAGTTCAAAACGATCTTTATTAAACTCATAATAGTCATCATCTAAGTCCGCAACACGAATCATACCTTCTACTGTGTTTTCAAGTTTCACATACATACCAAAGCTTGTAATGCTTGAAATAATACCAGAATAAGTCTTGCCAATTCTTTCATGCATGTATTCCGCAATCTTCATATCTTCACATGCATATTCAGCATCTTGACTATTTCTTTCGCGAATGCTTGCATGTTCAGCTTGTGCCTTGCATTTCTCTAGATCAATTGTGCGTTGTTCTAAGTTATCGTTCGCTTGGAAACAATACCTACGTAACATACGATGTACGACCAAGTCTGGATAACGACGAATCGGAGAAGTAAAGTGTAAATATTCATCTTCTGCTAGACCAAAGTGTCCAATACAAGAAGCATCATATCGCGCTTTCTGCATACATCTCAATAACATTGTACTTAGTACTGGATATTCTGGAATATCATGTACAGATGCTAAATATCTCTGCAATTCATTTGGATAAATCGCTGTTTTACCTAAAACCAACTTGTGTCCCATACCCTCGGAGATACGCACAAATTCTTTCATCTTCTTTGCGGTTGGTGACTCATGAATACGATAAATGGATGGTACATCTAACCACTTCATATAGTTTGCTACGGATACATTAGCCGCAATCATGCAGTCTTCAATCATTCTTTCCGCATGACCACTCATACGTGCATGTACATCAATTGGATGCCCATTCTCATCCACTTCCACTATTGTCTCTGTGCCATCAAAGTCGATAGCACCCTTTGCTGTACGATTTACACGAATTGCATCAGCACAATCTCTTAAATCAAAGAAGAGATTGCCTAAATGCTTATATTCTTCTTGTAGTTTTTCATCGCCATCAAGAATTTTATTTACATTTGCATATGTCATACGTTCTGTAGAACGGATAACACTTGGATAAATGGAGTATTCCTCAATCTTTCCACTGTGATTGACATTCATCTGACATGTGATTGTTAATCTTTCTACATATGGATTTAAAGAACAGATACCATTACTTAACTCATGTGGTAACATTGGTACAACCCTGTCTGTCACGTATGTAGAACAACCGCGTGCAAGAGCTTCCTGATCCAAAGCACTATCTTCTGTTACGTAATGTGATACATCTGCAATGGAAACCTTTAACACCCAACCATTTTCAACGGGTGTAACACCCACTGCATCATCAAAGTCTTTCGAATCATCGCCATCAATGGTAACGATTGTTTCACTAGTTAAATCAACGCGATCTTTCTTATCACTTTCCTGAATTTCCTGGGGAATTGTTTTAACCTCTTCCATAACAGCTTCAGGGAATTGTGGATCAATATCATGGTCAAGAAGTATCGCAAGAATATCTACTCCTGGATCATCCTTGTAACCAATTACACGTTCAACATATACAACAATTGCTGTTCCATACTTCTGTATACGACAAAGAACCTTCATTCCCTCAACAGGAAGAAAATCTTGGTCATATTTTACTGTGATTAATTTATCCTGTAGCTTTTCATCATCAGGAATAAACTTTAGTCTTTTCCCACGTGGCAAAAACGTACCAATCATAAAATCCTTTGCACGTGTAATTACTCGTAATACTTCACCATAGGTTTCCCAAGGCTTGCAGCGAACAAGAACAGTATCTCCATCTAGTGCAGTATTTTGATCAGTAGGATCAATCTTAATTGACTCCTTATCTTCACGGTCTACAAAGCCAAGGCCAGAACGATTGATAGAAATTCTACCCGTCATGACTCCAGCCTGCTTTTGTGTTAAATATTGGTTATCATCTGCTCTAAATAATAGTAATTCACGTTCTAATTCAGATAATGCTTGGCTTACTTTCACGAAATCCGATGAGGAAGTCATCCCAAGTGCACTTAAAATATCGTCCACTCTACGATTCTTTTTTGGATGATTTTCAATATATTCTAATATTCTCTCTTTTAAATTCTCCATAATTCTTCTTTCTGTTACAGCCTGTCTTTAGCTGTATCTATTCTGTATCTTTGTAATAAGCAATATCTGATAATATTCAATGTTTCTTCGTAAGAAAAAACCGGCTTTCACCGGTTACTTAATCACTCTTATCGCGATAACTAAAGCAAAAAATGCAATTCCAAGTACCAACGTTAGATTAGAAATGACCTTTTCAGATCCTCTTTCCTTTGTGTTGGCAAATAGATTTAATCCGCCATTTCCAGTAAATGCACTAGAAATACCGTCAGATTTTCCACCCTGTAATAGTGATAAAATAATCAGCAAAGCCGATACAACCATTAATATAGCGTTAAGCATCTAAAAAGCTCCTTTCGCTTGCCACAGTATTATAACATCGGTTTATATTGATGTCCAATATCACTTTATTCCTTCTCGAAATTCTCGCCTTCTGGCACTGTAGGTTGTGGTTTAGCAACAACTTCCCCTACCCCTTGTTTCTTTTATATAGATGATGCCAAGTGTAATATCATCCGCTAGACATAGGATATATCCTAAACCAAAGCGTCCCTGAAGCATTACATAGAATGGATTCCAAAGTTTAAAGTAATGCGTGTTGCAAGAATTGATTTTCCTAATACCCTTGCGTCCTTTGACAACACCCCGCGAATACCAACTACTACAAGAGCTACAGTTGCTAACGCAAAGAATAATTTTCTACCAAATATAGTTACCACAATAAAACCATTGATCCTAAAGCGTGACAACTGTGACGCAATTAGTGCAATACTTACATTGTTGATTATACAAAATTAATACATTCTAAATTATTCATACTCGTTTTCTATTCGAAACATGCATGCATAATTAAATCTGTGGAAAGAAAATTCGTAGTAATCTTGTAAAATCAGGTGAATCACTCTTTCCATCCTTGATACTCATTGCTAGTTGTACACTGTCTGTAATAATACCATCTACATTCGAAACCATAAATCGTATGATCGATCCAAAGGAATTTGCAGTCCATACATCTACCTTTTTACCTGCATCATGTAAGTCATCAATTCTCTTTGTGGTTGCTAGTTCCTCTTCTAAGCCTATCGCATCCACTTCCATTGATTCAATCTGACCATAAGCGATATAGCAAAGATACTCCGTCTCAACATCAGGATAGGTTTTCTCAACTTGTGTAATTAGATTCGCATTTAAGCTGATAATGCGTACTTGATTTACCATATTTCTTTCCACAAGCATTTGGTATACATCATTTGCCATCTGCATACCTGCACTTTTACCCTTTAATTCGATATAGAGTTTGATTTCATCTTTAGCAGTATTTAGTATCTCTTCTAATGTTGCGATTCTCACCCGATGACCATCAGGTGCAGTGATTCTGAGTTTCTTGATTTCTTCTAGTGTTAGTTCTTGTATTGTACGTGGATCATTGCATAAACGTTTCAACGTATTATCGTGGAATATAACATAATGACCATCTGCAGTTCTTTGTACATCAATTTCAGATGCCGTCGCACCAGCCTCTATCGCTGCACGAATGGATTCCACGGTATTCTCTGTGGATAAGTCTCCACCACCACGGTGTGCAATCACCTCTGTTGTATATTCCTTAGGAAATAAATCATCAAAAATCATCGCACCACCATAGCCAAATATTAGTGAAGCCAAAAGACTAATGGATACGACAAAGCGGAAACTCTTTTGAAAAAGAACAGGTGTTTTAAACTGTGCTTCTTGATATCCTGCAAATGTGCATTCATCATACACACGTGTCAGGCACATCGCTTGTGCCTGAATAAATATCATTGTAAATAAGAAGATGAATATCAATCCCATAATCACTACCATGATGATCAGATAGTGATACCAGAATCTTGCTTGCATAATCAAACGTGACACATAGTACGGTATAACAACGATACTTATAACACCTACTCCAAGTATCAATACGAACATAGCGAAGAACTTTAGGTATGCCCAAACAATTTTCTTCCAGTTCTTAAAAAATAGACTCCTTGATTCATGCATGGATGTTGCCAGTGAATAGTTGTCAAATAATACTCCATGGAAAGTGAATACATGTATGATTCCAATAAAGTCTAAAACTAGTACAAGCACTGCATATGCAAGCATATATAAATGATTCGAACGTATTACAGAATAAATAAACTGTGGCACAGCATGCTTTGTTAAACGCAAGCCTATCATTGCGGTATTCAGTGGAATGATCACCGCAAAATACATTCCAATTAGACATCCTCTAAAGTTAATAAATTTTCGTGATATACGAATTGCAGTAGAGATGATTTCCTTCATCTTTTTCTTTTGATTGTATAGGATATTACGACTCAATAAAATCAAGATGATAATATCAAATGCCATATATATCGTAAATAAGATTGTGATTGTAATTAATACAGCCCAACCATACCAACTACGTAATAAGGACGGTAATTCTCCACTACTGACAGAGTAGATCCCTGTTAAGTTCATAATGGATCCTAGGATGCCCTCCGCAAAAGAAAACATCATAAACAAAATGATTTTTGCAGGAATTTGATAATACAAAATTTCTGGTAAACCATGCCAATAATAGCGAAATGAGAATACTCTATCATGTGCTGGTGACTTCTTGGTTGTTTTCATACCTACTATTTAACCACACTATTACACCCTGCGCACATGAATTATCTTTCACAAAAAGAAAGTACCCAGATGGATACTTCCTGACTTAGGTTATTTACTGCTTATTGTTCACAAGCCAAGTCAAACAGAACATTTGCGTAAATTGCGCAGGCAAGAATCATTGTTTCGATTTCAAAACCCTCATCTGCTTCATGCTCAGCACCAACCCATGATGCATATTCACGTGTTGGGAAGATTGGTCCAAATGCCGCAAAATTCTCAAAACTACGAGCATATGTACCGCCACCAATACGTAGAGGAGGTGTATAAGTATCTCCACTAAATGCACGATAGTGCTTCAGACATGTCTGAATAAGTTCACTATTAGGATCATTTAATAACCACTTAGAATCATCTACTAGCTCTGTATCAATATGTAATACTTCCTTGATGATATCTGCACTTCTCTTTAGTAAATCACTACCTTCACATTCATTTGGGTAACGATAATCTAATGCGAAGTATACCTGTCCATCTTCAATATTTGCTTTACCCATATTGAATGTTAAAGGTCCCATGTATGCACCATCATAAGCAACCTTTAATCCAACACCATACGGATCCTTGAATAACTTCACAGCGTTTAAACTGAATTCATCGTTATAGCAACTGCCGACAAATTCAAACATCTTCACAGCCGCATTTACACCCATATAAGGACGAGATGCGTGGAATGGCTTACCATCAATATGATAATGTGCCCCAGCTTCATCCTCGTGACATTCACCAGTTAATTCATTGGCAAGTAAGAACTTCTCAAAGTATTCCTTCCCAAGTGGCTTGTCAACGATAGCATCAGCCTTACCGATAACTACATTAAACGCAGTACCGGACTTCATATACTTGATACAGGAATCAATCTTTCCCTGTGCAGCAAAATCTAAGATACCCTTTTCTGCATAGATACATGGGAAGTCCGCATCTGGTACGATACCCATAATTGGATTCTTACGTACTTTCTTATAGTAAAGAATACCTGCAGAAGTATTTTCTTCATCTGTACCTAAAATCATTTGAATATTATGTTTTAACTTATAACCCTTGTCCCTTAAAATCTTCATTGCGTAATATGCTGCAATTGCAGGACCCTTGTCATCACAAGTACCTCTACCCATGATATAGCCATCTTTGATTTCTCCACCGAGTGGATCAAATGTCCAGCCATCACCGATAGGCACAACATCCAAGTGACCTAGTACACCAACAGATTCTTCTAAATCACCATACTGAATCACACCAGCATAACCATCTACATTCTCTACTTTAAAACCATCGCGTTTACCAATCTCTAACGCTTTGTCTAAGCACTTTGCAATGTTTGGTCCAAAAGGTGCTTCTTTTGTCGCAGCAGCATCATCACGTACAGATTCAATTTTTACAAGCTGTCGTAAATCTTCAATCATATTATCTTGATACGCACGTGCTTCATCAATAAATTTCATCATTGAAATCCTCCTACACTAATAGTATCATTCAATTCTTTTTTTAAGGGAATTCACATGATAAATTGTTTGTATTTTTTCATAATTCCAAGAATGTTCTTGAAAACTATATACAATCTTTGATCTATCAAGCTTAGCTTGACAATTGATTCCATGCAGTATTACTATTTTTTATATTTTTTAGGAGGTTTTACAACATGAAACAACAGCGAATGAATCTTCTCTTACGTATATTATTTATTCTCTTGATGATTGCGATATCTGGTGCTGCAGTTCTCCAAATCTGCGCACCAGAATATATGGGTAGTCATGCGGCATATGGTATCTCAACAGGATGGCAAAGAGAAATTGGTTTCTGGAATATAGCAGTACTTGTAATATTAATTACTGCCTATCGTCATTATAATTGGATCTATTTACAATCCATTCTTCTCGCTTTGATTCTTGGTGGTATTGGGATTGGTACAAATCACTTCATCCATTACTTACAAATGCACGAAACTGTTAATCTAGTAGGAGCTATCGAAAATTATCTACTTGTGATTGGTTGGATGATTGGATGGACTATTGAAAAAAAACAACTATAATAACACGCTATTAATTACTTGGGGTTAGGCTACCTTCAAAAATAAAAACCTCTCAGTTTTTAACTTTTTGCTAAGAAAGAAAAAAACCAGAGAGGAAGCCATAAATGGCTATTGATTATACTATCATATTTACTGTGAATTTATACCAATATTAAGTTCATAGTCTATACAAAAAATCTATATTCATGAAAAAAGTTCACATATGAGTGAACTTTTTCAAATCATTCTTATTTTGAAGAAAGAGCCTTAACGTTGTAGAAAGCCTGTCTTCCACGGTATTCTGCAACTGAACCTAATTCTTCTTCGATTCTCATCAACTGATTGTACTTAGCGATACGGTCTGTACGGCTCATAGAACCTGTCTTGATCTGACCAGCGTTTGTAGCAACTACTAAGTCAGCGATTGTTGAATCTTCAGATTCACCTGAACGGTGAGATACAACTGCTGTGTACTTAGCTTCCTTAGCCATTTCGATAGAATCTAATGTTTCTGTTAATGTACCAATCTGGTTAACCTTGATTAATACAGCATTAGCTGCCTTTAATTCAATACCCTTCTTGATATATGTTGTGTTTGTAACGAAGAGGTCATCACCAACAAGCTGAACCTTTTCGCCTAAACGTTCTGTTAACTTAACCCAACCATCCCAGTCGTTTTCAGCTAAGCCGTCTTCGATTGAGATTAATGGATACTTCTCTACCCATGAAGCTAACATGTCAATCATCTGTTCAGATGTCTTGTCACCTTCACCGGAACGTGTTAATTCATAAACACCCTTTTCAGCGTTGTAGAATTCAGAAGCAGCTAAGTCCATAGCGAAGCAGATATCTTCACCTAACTTGTAGCCAGCTTTTTCAACAGCTTCAACCATTAAAGCCAATGGGCCTTCGTTACCTAATGTTTCTAATGGACCGTTGTTTCCAGGTACGCATGATGGAGCATATCCACCTTCATCACCTACAGCTGTGTTGTACTTGTAGGACTTTAATACCTTCTTTAATACATGGAATACTTCAGAACCCATACGAACTGCTTCGTGTACGCTCTTAGCACCTACTGGCATAATCATGTATTCTTGGCAGTCTGCAGAAGAATCAGCATGCTTACCACCGTTTAATACGTTCATCATTGGAACTGGTAATACCTTAGCATTGGCACCACCAATATACTTGTATAATGGCAAGCCACAAGCATCAGCAGCAGCACGAGCAGCAGCTAATGAAACAGCTAATGTAGCATTTGCGCCAAGGTTGCTCTTGAATGGTGTTCCATCAAGATCAAGCATTGTCTTATCAATTAAGTTCTGGTCAAATACATTTAAACCGATAACCTTTGGAGCAATCTTTTCGTTAACGTTAGCAACAGCTTTTAATGTACCTGTGCCAAGGAAACGACCCTTGTCACCATCACGAAGCTCTAAAGCTTCACGTTCACCTGTAGAAGCGCCTGATGGAACGATAGCACGTCCCCAAGCACCTGACTCAGTTGTAACTTCACATTCTACTGTTGGATTTCCACGAGAGTCTAAGACTTCACGTGCGTGTACTTCAGCAATTGGATCAATAAAATTAGGCATCTAAATTTTCCTCCTATGATAACCTAAAACATATTCTCTCAGCTAAGCTGAGTAAGAACCTATTTTGTAGCGTCAATAATTTCCTTGAAGGATTCAACCTTTAAGGATGCACCACCGATTAACGCACCATCGATGTCTTCGCAAGCCATATATTCCTTGATGTTTGTTGGCTTAACAGATCCGCCGTATTGGATACGAACTGCTTGAGCAGTTGCTTCATCATATAAGCTCTTCACTGTTTCACGAACTAGCTTGCAGCAAGCTTCAGCTGTATTTACATCAGCACTCTTACCTGTTCCGATAGCCCAGATTGGTTCATAAGCGATAACCATCTTGGATACTTCTTCAGCTGTTAAACCAGCTAAAGAACCAGCTAACTGAGACTTAACAACTTCTTCAGTCTTGCCAGCATCGTATTCAGCTTCTGTTTCACCTACACATAAGATAGGTGTGATGTTATCAGCGAATAATCTCTTGCACTTAGCAGCACAAGCAGCATCTGTTTCGTTGTAGTATGTGCGTCTTTCGGAGTGACCGATAATGCAGTATGTAATACCGATTTCCTTTAACATTGGAACAGATACTTCGCCTGTATAAGCGCCAGAATCCTTTTCATGGCAGTTTTCAGCAGCGATTAATAAATTCTTAGCAGCCTTAACGCAAACATCTAAGTCTACGTATGGAGCACCAATACCATAATCAGCAGCTTCTGTGCCTGTCAATACTTCTTCAATACCCTTCATGAACTCCGCAGCTTCTGAAGGTGTCTTATTCATTTTCCAGTTACCGAAAATTACTGGTTTTCTTATCATGTTTCTTTTCCTTACTTCTCAGGAATAATAGCGATTCCTGGGAGTTCCTTTCCTTCCATATATTCTAGAGATGCTCCACCACCTGTAGAGATGTGGCTGAACTTCTCTGCGAAACCTAAGTTCTTAGCAGCAGAAGCAGAGTCACCACCACCGATAATTGTTGTAGCACCTTCAAGGTTAGCTAATGTTTCGCAGATAGCGATTGTACCCTTAGCAAATCTTTCATCTTCAAATACACCCATTGGTCCATTCCAGAATACTGTCTTAGCACCAACTAATTCATCCTGGAACTTCTTAACAGATTCAGGACCGATATCTAAGCCCATAAAGCCATCTGGGATTTCTCCAGCAACGACAGTCTTGATTTCTGTTGGGTTAGAGAAGTCATTTGCTACAACTGTATCTACAGGTAAGAATAACTTACCTTCGCCCTTGTTCATGAATTCATTCGCTAATTCCATCTTGTCAGCTTCTAATAGAGATGTACCAATCTTGCCACCCTTAGCAGCTGAGAATGTATAAGCCATTCCTCCACCGATTAATACCTTATCAGCAATCTTCAATAAGTTTTCGATAACGCCGATCTTATCAGAAACCTTCGCACCACCTAAGATAGCAACGAATGGTCTTTGTGGATCATTAACTGCCTTACCTAAAACACTAACTTCCTTTTCAACTAAGAAACCTAAAGCTGAAGGAATATGTGTTGGAATACCAACTGTTGACGCATGAGCTCTGTGTACAGAACCAAATGCATCTTCTACAAATAAATCACCTAATGAAGCCCAGTATTTACCTAACTCTTCATCATTCTTTGTTTCGCCCTTCTCATAACGAGTGTTCTGCATCAGTACGATAGAACCCTCTTCCTGAGCAGCAACTGCTTCTTCAAGTTCAGCACCACGAGTAGCATTTACAAACTTTACAGGTGCACTCTGCAATGAAGCTAAGCAATCTGCAACGATAGACATATCATTCTTTGCATAGTCCTCTTCAGTCTTAATCTTACCTAAGTGGCTCAAAAGTAATACTTTTGCTCCATGCTCTGTAAGATAATTAATTGTTGGCAATGCTGCACGAACACGATTATCATCTGTGATTACATTTCCCTTGTGTGGAACGTTGAAGTCAACACGAACAATGACGTGTTTTCCTTTAACATCTAGGTCTTTTACAGTAACTTTAGACATTTGAATTATCCTCCTATGTACTGCAAAAATTATAACACTTGCGAGCCAAACTTGAAAATGAAGAAACGTAAATAATGAGTATTTTAAGACAATTTTCAAAGATTTTTAAGAAGTAAGCGTTTCCAAAATTTGTATCAAAATTATTTTGTGTAAAAAATAACAAGTGGTCTAATCAATCCTTCTGCCTAGACTACTTATTTCTTTTGAAATATCTTACCAACTACCATTCCAAGACCCATCAAAATGCTATAAATTCCCGGATAAATCATACAATCCCACTGCCCATCCATGCGGAAATAAATAACTGGAATAAACAAAAACGCAACAAACCACAAAATCAACCAATCAAAGCCTTGCAGCTTTCCATAAATTAGTCCACTGACAATAGAAAGAATCGGATTGATCAAAAGTAGTAGATAGATTGCCGATCCAGTATCCACTAACATAAAAGGAAACACAATATACCAAATAACCAATAGAACAATCATGGTCACTCTACTTTTCAACATGAATCATACCTCCGATTAAGCCCTTCGAATATACTCCTTCAAATCCTCAAAATTTCCATGTAATTCATGCTCAATGTCAATCCCATCCGGATTGATCAAGCAGTCCGTGATATAAAAGATATCCATACCTAATTGCTTCACCACACCATCTTCACCAACATCATTACCAACCATCAAGCATTCACTAGCCTCTAAACCTAAAGTATCTAGTATCTCTTGATAATATAAAAGATTAGGCTTGCATGCATGACTATTTTCATAAGTAGTAACCAGCCCAAAATCACCTGGCATTAGCCCTGTCCAACGAATTCTTTCCTCTGTTGCAATTCTAGGAAACAAAGGGTTCGTTGCAAGCACAACTCTATATCCCTGCTGCTTTGCATATTGAATCATTTCTTTGGCAAACGGTTGAAAACCGCAAGTATTCTGTATCTTAGGGAAATCTTCACGATAGAAATCGTCAAATTTCGTACGGTCATTCTTTGTCTGTTCATCACCATACACTTCAGAAAAGCACTTCCAGAACACATCTTCGTTTGTTAGCACTCCATCATTTTTAATGACTGCACTAATACCCTTCCAAATTGTATGAATCAACTCCTCCGACTTATACCCAAGCCGAGCCATCCTCTTAGCTATTAGTCCAAAATACGTCTTTATAAATATATCCTGATCCATCGGTAGTAATGTACCATCTAGATCAAAGAGGATTGCTTTCTTCATATAGATATCTCCACTTCTTCTTACACAATGTTAAAAGTCATTGCATAAATAATAAGAAAATCTTATCACTTTCAATGATACAATGTTCTTAAATCATATTCTATATTTGCTAATAGAGAGGTTACTTTATGAAGATAATTGTTTCATATTTTATAGAAGCCACAGAGAAGTTCAAATTGTCATTCTGCAAATCTTTTCTAATGACAGTGCTAGTATCCCTTGCAAATCTAGCAACCATCATCTACTTTAGACTCATTTTAAATCATATCTCCACAAGCTCAACCGAGATAATTAAATACTTAATTATTTTATGTCTATTGTTAGTATTCACTTCATTCATCAATGTTTTATGGTCAATCTCTTTAGATAAATTTGGTGGAGAGTATATTGCCTATTTGGTCCATCAATGTCAAACGTCGATTTATAACACAAAATTTGAAAATGTTGATTCATCAAAAATTAGTCATGCTTTGTACAATGATATCCTAAATATTTTCCGCGTTGTAGGGAATTTTATTCCATCATTGCTTTGCTCTGTTATGCTTATCATTTTACTTCTAATTTTATCTATTACCATTGATCTTTTTATATCCTTATTTCTACTCTTCTCCATCATTGTAGGAATTATGATTTCGTATATCTCTAGAAAAATCATTGTAGAATCATCAACATCTACAAACCAAAAATTAAAAGAATACTATAACACCCTACATGAATATACTGATAAAGTTGAATACATAAAAACAAATAATCTATTATCCTACTTTGTAAACCTTACTCAAGCTAAAATAACCAATTTCATATCTTCTTCCGTAAAAGAAGATAAGAAGATTTATTTCTTCAGTACATTCACGCAAAACTATAATTCATTGATGCAATTTATTTTATCAATATTTCTGTCACTACCCATTTACCAAAACTCATTACCAAATCTAGCGTTCTATATTATTCTATTTAACTTCCTAATGTCACAAGGCCAAAGAATGGAACTGCTATTCCAGCAAATTAATAGAAACAAAGTATGCTTTACCAATATCTCAGAAATCCGAAATCTTCCAGTACACAAGGGAGATAAACTTATTACTGATATTACTGCAATTGAATTAAAAGATATTTCATTTTCGTATCCAAATAAGTCAAAAAATATTCTTGATCACTTTTCTCTTCAATTAATGAAAGGAGATTTCGCACTAGTCAAGGGAACTAATGGTGTTGGTAAAACAACTCTGTTTCGAATTCTACTTAATCAATACTCTCCTACATCAGGAGAAGTATTGATTAACAATGAAAAACTTGATTCTTATAGTATGTCTTCTTATTACGATAGTATCGCTTATATCAGTCAACATGAGCCCGTATTGAATACATCAATCAAAAAATACTTAGAGGAAATTTCACATTCTACCGTCAAACCCGATACAGTAGATCAAATTATCTCTAGATTGCAAATGTTCAATCTACATCACATTAATGAAAGCGAACTTTCCGGTGGTGAGAAGAAAAAAGTATTACTGTCAAAATTAATGTCCTTAGAAGATAAAGTATCTTTAATTTTGATAGATGAAGTAGATGCTGAACTAGATGCAGAAACAAAAGATAAATTCTATTCGCACTTAAATAATCTAGCATCTAACCAAGATAAGATAATTCTTGTAATCCAGCATAATGACACAAGTCTATTGAATTATAATAAAACGATATCATTCTAAGACAGTAAAGAGGCAGGTTCTAAATCCTGCCTCTACGATTTTGTATGTAAGTAAATACCTAGTCCCAGTTACAAATTGAGTAATACAACTGTTCATACTGATTCGCACTTTGTTCCCAGCTTACATCAGTATTCATTGCACTCTTCACTAAGCCCTTCCATCCGGTCTTATTGTTGTAATACTGTTCCAATGCATAACGTAGTGTGTACATCATGTCATTTGGATTTGCAGCCCAAAAACTAAAGCCATTACCTTCACCTGTATATTGGTTATATGGATGAACCGTATCCTTTAGACCACCTGTTTCACGTACGATTGGAAGTGTGCCATAATGCATGGCAATTAACTGACCAATTCCACATGGTTCATAGATGGAAGGCATGAAGAACATATCACAACCCGCATAGATAAGGTGTGCAAGATCTTCGTTATAGCCACAGTAGTATACTGCTCTACCTTTATATTCAGACTCTAACCACTTAAATGCATTCTCTGCATTTGCTTCACCTGTACCAAGAATAACAAATTGAACATTTTGATCCATAATCTCACGTAACTTCTCTGTGATCATATACATTCCCTTTTGTTCTGTTAGTCGGGATACGATACCGATAAGTGCAACATCACTCTTCACTTCTAAGCCAAGTGTTTCCTGTAGAGCCTTCTTGTTCTCCTTCTTGCCAGAAACATAGTTTCTAATATCAAAGTTCTTTGCAAGATGCTTATCCGTCTTTGGATTCCAATCTACAGTATCAATACCATTTACGATACCCCAAAGGTCTCCACGACGGTAGCGTAGTACAGAATCCATACGTTCGCCATAGGTTTGTGTCAAAATCTCTTCGGCGTATGTTGGAGATACTGTTGTAATCTTGTCTGCATATACAATCGCAGCCTTCATAAAACTGATACCTGTATCAAACTTGATGGAACCATTATCGAAATAACTGTAATCCAGTCCTAGACAGCTCTCCATCATTTCAACGCCAAAGTTACCTTGGAATGCCATGTTGTGAATTGTGTAGACATGCTTGATTTGTTGATAACGATAGTCATCCGCATAACATGCATGCGCAATTAATGGCATCATACCCGTCTGCCAGTCATTTTCATGAATGATATTTGGCCACCAGTTGATGAAATAAATCATATCTAATACAGCACGTTGGAAGAAAGCAAATCTTTCGCCATCATCCTCATAGCCATATAAACCATCTCTTTCGAAATATCCTTGATGTTCAACAAAGTAATATACAACCCCATCTACATCACAACGATAGAAAGTTGCTGGTTGGTCAATCCATCCAGAACGAACTTGGATTGTGCCAAGTCTTTCTAGCTTATCGTAATGTTTCTCAATAATTTTTTTGTATAAAGGCAAGGCAACACGTACATCATGTCCACGCTTTGCTAATGTTCTTGGTAAACTACCAATAACATCTGCTAAACCTCCCGTTTTGATAAATGGTAAGCCCTCTCCTGCCACAAACAATACAGATCTACTCATTGAATACTCCTCGCTTCCTAGATGCAATCTCTACGCTTTACGTAAATAAGACTATCTTCTGTTCCAACAAGTTCTTTTACTTTATGGATTGTTGCATACTTATCAACAATGACATGGTCAAGGTGAACACCCTCACCAATGATTGCCCCCGGTAAGACAATACTATTCTCAATCGCAGCATCCTTACCAACCTTAACATTTCTGCTGATGATGGAATTCTTGACTGTACCTTCCACTTCACAACCATTCGCAACAACACTAGCAGTAACATCCGAATCTTCTCCAAATATGGATGGGCTAGAGTTATTTGTATGCGTATAGATTGGCCAATTTGACTTGAATAAGTTAAAGGCAACCTTGTAATCCTTCAACAACATGTTGATACGGTAGTATTCATTTTGATTATTGATACATGCAACAAATCCCTTCACTGCATATCCACGGATATCTACTTCATTTACAACTTCACGTAATACATCCTTGAACCAGTATAGTGAGGAAATCTCCGCACCTGTCTTTACTAATGTAATAAACAAGTCCTTTCTCATCACATATGCTTCTAAGGAAACAGAACGTGTCTTATATTTACCACGATTCTTATCAATGGAAAGAACTCTCTTATCCTTATCCATTGTAAATGTATCACATTCGTGGAATGCTGTTTTAGCATCTGATGTATTTGTATAGAGTGCTGTAATATCTGCACCACTTTCGATATGTGCATCTAATACTTCACTAAAGTCGATATCATAGATAAAATAACTTGGTGCGATTACAACATATGGATTCTTATCCTTCTCAATGTACTGCATATTCAGGATATAGTTTGCAATATCATGATTATATACAGGTGATGAGAATGTTTTTTCACCAAATAAGATACGTAATTTACCACGCTTAGAGTTGATGTTGTAATGACGTCCATCTCCTAAGTGCTCGATAAGATTGCGTGGCTTTTCTTTGCAATAAACCTGAACGCTATCAATACCTGAGTTTGTCATGTTACTGAGAATAAAGTCAATAATACGATATCTTCCCATAAACGCTGTTGCCGGAACAGGTCGGAAATCACCAAGTCCCTCAATATTAACGGAACTGTCTTCAAATGAAATAATACCCAAAGCTTTCATGATTTCTCCTCCTACTCCGTAACATTCTTAGCAATCAATTCAATATGATCACTATCCGCTGAACCTAATACAACGCCTGAACCAATCTCTACATTATCCGCAACGATACAACGTGTAATCTTTGCGCCTGAACCAATCTTAGCGCCTGTTAAGATAACAGAATCCTGTACATCAGCACCTTCATCAATAAAGGAGTTTGTACCTAATACTGAATTGTTGACTTTACCTAACACCACGCTACCCTGCGTAATGTAACTATTACGTACAACCGCATTTTCACCGATAAACTGTGGTAGTGCGTTGATATCTTCTGTATAGATCTTCCAATCAGGATCGCCTAAGTTTAAAGCGTTGTTATTCTTCAATAGATCCATATTGGACTCCCACAGTGAATCAATTGTTCCAACATCCTTCCAGTATCCCTTAAAGCGGTATGCCGTTAGAACTTTATTATCATCTAGATATGCAGGGATGATATCCTTGCCAAAATCATGTGAGGACTGTTCATTCTTATCATCTTCAAGTAAGTACTTACGTAATGTCTTATATGTAAAGATATAAATGCCCATTGAAGCTAAATTACTCTTTGGATGTACAGGCTTCTCTTCGAATTCCTGAATCATGTCATTCTTATCACAATTCATGATACCGAATCTTGAAGCTTCCTTCATTGGAACCTGTAATACGGCGATTGTCGCATCAGCACCCTTTGCGATATGATGCTTTAACATCTTTTCATAGTTCATCTTATAGATATGGTCGCCAGATAAAATGAGTACATATTCTGGTTCAATACTATCTAAAAAGTCAATATTCTGTGTGATCGCATCTGCTGTTCCACGATACACTTCAAAACCTGTCTGATCTCTTTCACGTGGTGGAAGTACGAATACACCACCATCATTTGTATCTAGACCCCAGAACTGGTCCTTTGCAACATAAGCATTTAATAAAACGGATTCATATTGTGTTAATACACCTACTGTGTTAATACCTGAATTTGCACAATTACTTAGTGGAAAATCGATAATTCTATACTTTCCTCCAAAATGCACTGCAGGCTTTGCGACCTTCTTCGTTAAGTCGTGCAGACGGCTTCCGCGGCCACCCGCAAGAATCATCGCAACCATTGCATTAGATCTCATAACATCCTCCTTAATCAAAACTATGGATACGCTTACATTATAAACTAATATTGATAATCAGAACATTCCCATATGCAAAATATCTCGTTTTTATTCAATTTTTTGATGAAAATCTCAAATATTTTTGATCTGCCAATCAATCCCCTCACGATTGTTTTTCTCTAGAAATTCATTTGCTTTTTTGAAGTGATTACAGCCAAAAAATCCATTGTATGCAGACAAGGGTGATGGATGTGCTGCCTCTAAAATAAGATGCTTCGTTTTATCAATCATGCATGCTTTATTTCTAGCTGCTCTTCCCCACAACAGGAAGACCACCGATTCCTTCTTTTCATTGATTTTTTGAATCACATGATCAGTAAATATTTCCCATCCCATGCCAGCATGACTCTGCGGATGAGAATCTTCTACTGTCATCACCGTATTCAGCAGGAATACACCCTGCTTTGCCCACGGCACAAGATAACCATTATTTGGAATTGGATAGCCATATTCTGCTTGTAATTCCTTGTACATATTCAAAAGGCTTGGTGGTATCTTAACCCCAGGGTTAACCGAGAAACACAAACCATGTGCCTGCCCTTTTTGATGATATGGATCTTGACCAAGAATAACTACCTTGATATCCGAATAATCACAGTGATGAAATGCGGAGAAAACCTGCCTCTTTGGCGGATATATCTCCTTTGTCTCATAGGCATTCTTCAAAAATTCCGATAGCTTCAAGAAATATTCTTTTTTCCATTCTTGATGCAACCATTCTGTCCATTGATTATCCATTCCAGTACTTGCTCCTCTTATATAAAAAATCATACCACTTCGGTATGATTTTTTACTATTTTATTGATAGTTATTTTCTTTTTTCTTGCGAATGAAAACAACAACTAAAATTAACACTGTAGCTGCTAACGATACCCAAAGACCAATCTTACCTAGATTGATAAATGGCTTGTTAGAAGTAGAAGTTGTAACACTTGCACCACTTGCTTCAAGATACTTCTCTAAGTCCTTTTGCACAATATCGAATGGACGATCACCATGTGTTAATAACATACGGTTGAATTCTACTACATCATACTTCTTTCCAAGTGCGGACTGTGCCTGATCACGGAAGTGAAGATAGTATGTTAGACCAACACCATAAGGTACGATAGAACCCGGTTCTTGTGTTACAGCCGCAATTACATTTGAAGCTGCGGAAGCATTCAATCCTAGTGATTCGTAGTATTTTCCTAACTTCTTCTCATCCCAACCCATACCATTTACTAAGAAATCAGCCTGTGCAGGCAAGATGTAGTTTAAGTTTGTATTGATACGGTTTTCTTCCTTGGCACCATCATTTAAGTCAGAATATGCCCAAGAAACATCTTCACAATACATTGCCCAGCCTTCTGTATAACCGATATTGCTGAGCTGTGTACGTAATGGATTGGGATTTGTATTCAAGTACCAAGTAATCTGGAATAAGTGTCCAGGGAAACCTTCATGTGCTAAAGTACTATACATTTCATTTGTTGAATTTACATTATCGCCGTTAATCTTAATAACGTTGTTTACGATATCATCGATTGGTGGCTGCATGTAATACGCAACAATACCATCATTGGCAACAGAACTATCTAAGTAGCTTGCTGTAAATGTTACTTCAGGACCTTCAGGAAATTCCTGTAAATATCCTTGTAATGTATTTAGAATCTCTGTAGGATCTTTTTCTGGCAATGCTTCTTCTAAGTCATCATCCTTCTTAGCGTTCAAATACAAAGTTCTGGCTTCATCAATTAACTTCTTTAGCTGTTCATCTGTTAATTCAAATAATTCTTGTAAAGAAGCGGATGAACTTGACTTTGAACGTAATAATGCTGCGTAATATTCTTTCCCATCTGGTAAGTCATACAAGCTTAAAGATGTACGTGTACCACGGAATGTTTCAAGTTCCTGCGCAAGCTTCTGATATTCAGGAATGTATGTGTTTAAAATAAAGTCACGATTCTTTTCTTTATATGCTGTACGCTGTTCCTCTGTCAAGCCTTCAAACTTATCTACATTCTGATTAAAAATCTGAATGAGTGGGTTGTTGTCTGTCTTCGCAACAAACTTTTCAATACCATCTAGTGTGCTATCTAAAGCAGCATCTGTCATGAAGTATCCATTCTGTACCTGTGTACGTGTTACTTCTAGTGCACCTTCAATATATGCTGGAACACTCTCTAATACAGATAGATAATCATCGATATCTTCCTGCTTGTAGAACACAAACTCCGTAAAGTTTGTAATTAAATTACTTTGAATACCATGGTTTGGCAAGAACTGAAAATCAAACATTGGGTAGTTCAAGAGTTCACGAGTACTTTCTAGGTAATACTTATATGTATCGTAATCATGTTGTTGTACATCTGACAACTCATCATAATTGAACTTCTCCAATGCCTTTAAAGACTCCTCAACCTTTGCGATACTCTCTGAGTTATCTAAAGTTGGAGGTTCACCAATCGTTGGCTTTGGTTTTGTAATACCATATTTTTCATAATCCTTTAATGCAAAATGTAATGATATATAATCATTTCCCATCATTTCGATGAACTCATTTCGCATAAACTGATCAAAATCAGCATTTGTTTCTTCTGCATGTACAGGTGAAATTACACAAAGAAGCGCCATGGCAATTAAGCCAAGTAAAAACTTTCTTATTTTCATCTATTCATTCTCCTTGGTTCTAAGTATAACAGAAGTAGTATTTTTGAGAAATATTACGATGTATACTCTGCCCCTCCCCACTCAACTACTGTAAAACCTTTGCGCTCTAAACCATCTAATTCTTGCGGCTCGATATCAATAGATTCTTTTAATGCTCTCCATGCCATCATAACACGAATGACTGTATCAGGTTTTGGCGTAATATCCAATAGTGCATGGTCAGTATAATTTTGACTCTGAAAAGATATTAGATTGTATGCATTGTTCTGCATCCGAGGCAACCAATAGATTATAAATTCATTTCTTTCACGTTCACTGAGACCTAATTTTGCAAGTGCATCTTCCAAGAACGCTTCTGTTTCAGATCCTTTCACAACAAATCCAGTTGAAAAATCCGGCTTATAGTTTAGAGTCCCCTCCCAAAACAGACAATAATATGACTTTGTTCCATCTAAGGAACGCAATGTACCATCGGGTTCAGCAACAATTTTCCATCCATCATTATATTTTGGATATGTTGCAATAAACTCACCATCAAGAGTAAGTTTTATATCCACTTCTGTTGTCTCTTGAGGATAAAAATAAATGACAGGTTTTTTTACTCCTCTATCAATTAGTGGCGTACAACCCGCGACAAATAGCATTGCAATAGTAAATAAAGTTTTCATTAACTTCTGCATACTTTCACCCCCTGTATAAGAAAGGTCTGATTTTACTCAGACCCAACCTTTCATACTTAATGATAGTTTTATTTTGTATCAGCTAGTAATGTATCAGCAGATAGCTTACCGAATACGACTGTA
>ERZ772948.130-NODE-130-length-45333-cov-7.094991_pt1 | contig 45333 bp, 62 predicted proteins | sample MGYA00511945_ERZ772948 | MGnify/ENA primary metagenome ERZ772948 (study PRJEB29015, sample SAMEA2737927) | human oral metagenome | biome: human oral; feature: human-associated habitat; material: dental | place: China | collected 2141 ... | reverse complement strand
CCATATTTTCTAAATAAGTACAAAAAATCATATCCTTGCATCAAGTTGTAGCTAAATTCAGCGTAAGAGATGCCACTACCACCTTCACCAATACGATCCTTAACAAATTTACGATCCAACAGCTGAGTCATTGAAAAGTTTTTACCAACTTCTCTTAAAAAATCGATGTAGTTAATATCTTTAAACCAATCGTAATTATTTACCGTGATAAAGTCTTTACCTGCAAACAGGTCTTTTACTTGCTTAGTTTGCATTTTAACGTTTCTATCAACTTCTTCTATTGCTTTTACTTTTCGCTCTTCAGCTTGACCATCTGGATCGCCAATTCGTCCAGTAGCTCCACCGAATAACAAAATAGCCTTGTATCCATGATCGATAAAATGTCGCACCATCATAAGAGCTGCTAAATTACCAATTGTTAAACTCTCAGCACTAGGGTCCATGCCAAAATAGAAAGTACGTGTTTCCTTGTCTAGCTCGGTAATATTAGAAAATGTAGTTTGGTTCAAAAAACCACGCCACATCAATTCTTCGGAAAGCGTCATTTCACACGTCCTTTCAATTTTAATTTTATATTCAAACATTTTAATATTTTTTCTCTATATTCTAACAGTTTCATAATTTTATTATTTAAGATAAAATATTCTCTAAATCGTTTTAATGAATATTCTTTTCCATTTACAGTAATGTTTAATTCAAATATCATTCCATTTACTTTAAAATTAGTAGACCAGTTTTTTATTTCATATCCTAAACAATACATTATTGATTTTATTAAACTTGACTTCCCAGAACCGTTTCCTCCATTTATAATATTTACTCCTTCTGAAAAAGAATACTCTCCAAATTTTCCTTTCTCGAGCTCTATAATTTTTATTTTTTTTATTTTCATTTCCATATTGCTATCACCTTTTCTGAATATTTTATAATTATATATGCACCCAAGATATATTCGTCTTCTTTTATTAATAATTTTATTCTTTCAATTTCTTTTTTTAGATAATCATAAAATTTTTTTTCTCCAATTTCTGACAATTCAATATTCTTAAATTTTTCCTCATATATTTCTCTTCTTGACTTTATTTTAATTACTGATTTATGATATTTACTTTTTATAATGCTATTTGTTGCATCTTCTATAAAATTTAAATTTTTTTCAATTTCTTTTTGAAGTAAATTCTGATTTTCTATTTTTTCAAAATATGTATTATCAATATATTGATTTTCATCATTTTCAATAGCTGAATATTGATAAATTACACCAACAAGACTATCAAAACTTTCATTATCAAATTCAATTTTTTTTATATCCGACTTCACTAAACCTAATATGTATTTTTTTGCATAATCATGCTTCTCAGAAAAAGGTAATTCCTGTAATAATATTTTTTTTATGTCTATATTTTTTCCTTGTAATAATTTTAATATTTCACTATTTTCTTCTATGTATCTGCATTCTTCTCCTATTCCTAAGTTTCCACATTTTTTTAACTTTTCAAAATTGGAAAAGCCTTTAATAGGAAAACATATTTTATAGCAATCATACGTTTTATCTAATATTAATTTCTGAAATATTGACAACTTTTCCTTACCTGATAATTTTAATATTTTATTTAATGTTAATCCATTTTTAGAACTTTTAACTTGTATTTTATATTTCATATTATCTAATAAAATTTCTATATCATCAGCTTTTTCAAATCCTATTTTGAATGATTTATTATTTTTATATAGAACTAACATATAATATATTCCTGCATAACTCTGAAAATTATATCCTTTAATCGCATTTTTACCACCACTTTCATTCTTTAAATAATCTTTTTCCAAGTCATTCATATTTCACCTCTGTTGTATAATAATACTTATTTTATATTATACCCCAAAAGATTCATTTTTAAAAACCAAAAATATTCAATTCCCATTGTCCTATTTTTTCAAATTTTCTAAAAATCACATTTCCTCAATTTATGATTTTCTTCTATGTCCTCATACTTCATTATTGGCGATACCTCATATATACTGCCATTTTCAAATTTCAGATACACCTTTTTGTTTGTTTTAGATTTCAACTTTTTGATAACTTTGTATTGCCTACACTCTTGCTGAAATTTTTCATAATATGTACTACAACTTATAGTTATTACCAAAAGTCCTGCTAATAATAACTTTTTCATTTCAATTTCTCCTATTTCTTTTTATACTTGTCTTTATTCAATATTTTTTCAAAACTTGCTTTATTTTCATCTTCCTTGTTCCAAATGATTTTATCCTGGATCTATTATTTTCAATAAAAACTCATACAATCCGTAAGCCATAAGTATCCCAAAACCTAAACTTGCTAACATTCCGAGCAGATTATAATTCTTCATTCTTTCTACTGCATTTTCAAATATTGACCAAATAAATGTAATCCAAAATAAAATTGGTACTAATAATAATAACAATATTGCTATTTTCATTTCTCCTCCTAACCTTTCTCTAATAAAAATAACTTTCTGCTACTGAACTACGCTAACACTATTCCTTTTATTCCTGCTGCTGCTAAAAATATTAAAGCACCTGAAATTAAAAGTGCAGTATATAGCGAAAGCCAGTAACCTGTTTTGTTTTTTGCCTCCTTGTATTCATAAATAACACCATTAAAGCAAACTATCATAAACAATATCGAAAATGCTATAATAGAAACTGAAAACATCACTCCTGCTATTTTGTACAATATTTCCATTATTTTTCCTCCTTAATAATTCCTCTATAATCCCCATCTTTAAGCCTTTTCCTAAACAATTTAAAGTGATTGGGATAAACTCCCAACAACTCATAAACCAACTGCGGATTCAACCACACACCTTCAATGTGATACTTCTCTTCAAACTCCTTTTGCCCTTTTTCGTGAAACTCATTGTGATGTATTCTACACAAGCTCATAAATGGCGTTTTTAGTCCATCGTCATTCTCATAAGCCCCAGCAGCACTTGCAATTGTTTTCCAATGATGTAAGTCCGCCCCTTTTCTTCCGCAAATTGCACAAGTTCTTGACTTTAAGCAAGCGATAACATATCTTTGAGTTATGTTGTCAATCTCGAGGATATGCTTATATCTTTTATCGCATTTGCTTAAAATATATAAATTTATTCCAAGATCCAATGCCTGTTCTATGATAAACGATATGAAATCATTTGCTGTTTCCATATCGCATTTTGCTGTTGAAAAGTCTAATCTGTCTGTGGATATTGCAAACTGCTCTTTCATCAGTTCCTTAATCTCTATCAAGGTGTATCCAATCTCATCTCCAAACTGCTTTAATAACACGTGTATCAAACCATTTTGTGCTTGCGATAATTTCTTCACAGGAATAACCTTGATTGGAAAACGATTTAAGTATTCCTCTAATTTCTCTTTTATTCCTGGATAAACTTTTTCCACAGGCAACGTTATTATTATTTCCTGATCCGAGATTTCAGCATTTGCCATTTCTCTTAGCCTTCCTTCTCTTAATAAATTTAATATCCTTGAATAAATTGGCATTAAGTTTTGCAAACTCAAATTCACGGTTGCTCATTTCTGTATTATATAATATATTTGTTTTTATTCTTTTGACTATTATTTCTTTTTCATTCATTATTTTCTCCATAATCAATTGTTTTTTTATTCAAAATGTAAAATTTAGATATTTTTTCATTTTTACATAAAAAAATCACAGCTAAATTAATAACTGTGATTATTTCTTTTGCTTTTTTTCTTCTAGTTCTTTTTTATGTACTCATTTTCAATATTCAATTTGTAAATTTTCTTTTCGTAATTTTCCATTTTTTTATGATACTATTTTATTTAGTATCATGTATATTTGTATCTTTTTCTATTGTTTTTCTAATATGATTTTTAGGACTAAAACTCATAAAAAACAAACCTACCAATATTCCAACCAAGAATATAACCATTACGTCTCTGTTCACTTTTTTATCCTTATCCACAAAATAAAACAATGTTCTTATTGATATTAATAATGTTGAATTTACAATAAATATTAAACCAGCTAATTCAAATGGCGAAACCTCAATTCCTTTGAAAAGGACTGCTATATTTCCAGCAATTAGTGTAAATACAGACAAATACATTCCCATTTTTTTCATTGTTTCTTCATCTATTTTCTTTATTTCTGAGTCATATGTTTGAATCAATTTCTTTAGGTTGTCATCTTTTTGATTCAAACTTCGAATCAATTCTCTTTTATTTTCTTCAGTTTTATTATCTATCACTTTCATATAATTTATTCTTTGAATTTCTAAAGAAATATGATCGTATAATTTTCTTATATTTCCTTCAAAATATTTTTTGTTTTTAAAATATTTTCTATTTTCTTCGATTTTAGAATACAAAAATTTAAGTTTATGTCCTAAGATTTCTATATCAATTTCATCAACTTGTTCAAATTCAAAAAGAATAACTAATAATCTTGAATATTGGTGTCTAAACTTTCCTTTTCCATAAATTTCTAGAAGTTTATTGTATTGAAATATAATGTCGTTCTCTAAATTATTATTTTTGTATAATTCAAATAAAAAATTTCTTATCTGTTTGTATTTATCATCATCCGACATTATTTAGTGCTCCAATTTCTCTTCTTATATCGTCTACTCTTATTTCTGATTTATATCCTCTATCAAATGCAATAACCCAAGCATTTCCTTTGATATGCGTTTCATCTACCATATTCCATACATTTTGTCCAATATATTCTTCAAAAATTTTATCAACGCTAATTTTTGTATCCTCTTGCATTATAATGTCTCTCGAATTTATATCAAGCACAATAGAAATTGGTCCATACCCAGCAAATCTATAATAAACATTTGGGATTACTGGTCTATATTGCCACGCTTCTATTCTATCCTCAAATGCGACTCTTCCATTCCTTATTTCTTCCCTTTGGATAAAATAAAGCATTTTTTGCAATTTCAAATTTGTTATACTAAACCCTTTTTCCCTCGCTAAAGCTATTAAATAGTATGCTATTTCTACCGCTTTCATCGGTTTTACCTCCATTTTTTTCCTAAAAATGTTTTTGATTATATCAATTAACCCTTTCATACTGCCCCTATTTAATTATATCATATTACTTTTAAAATGCAAGGATTATTTTAAATCACAGTTATTATATTTAGTTGCCATTGTCCTTTTGTATCATTAATTCAATCCAATTCTGATATTACTAATAATCTCATCCATATCAGTCTCATACAATTTTAAAGCGATGTTATATAATTTATCCAGATGTCCAAATTTTACAGCGTAATCTAATACGCTTTTACATTTATCTCCATTCTTAATTTGTTTTAAATCGTAACCTTTCCGCCTAGCTTTCAAATCTATGCCGTATGTTTCTCTAAAAACTATATATAGTTCATTCCATCTGTTGCTAAAATTACTTCCTTTGTGCTTCACAACTCTGTTTAGTATTTTTTGTTTCTGATAAACATCTATGTTTTCTGTTACTCCTGCGACAACTTCTTTTTGATAAGCCAGTTCAATTTTTATATCCTGAATTTCTTTTTTATAGTCCTCAATCATTCTGCTCTGAATCTGATTTGCTTTCATTAAAATCATTTTAGGACTGTTCCACATGTTCTCACATTCAATAAAATACTTTCTCAATGCTTTACCTTTTTCGTTGTTCTCAATCATGGCTAATTCTTTTGCCATGTTTATTTTCAAAAGATGATCCGTATACTCGCTTGTATTCCCCTGAGCTGTTACTTTTTTTTGAGTAATAGCTACAAAGTCAATATTTTCAACGAATCCGTACTCTTTAACTCTTTTATTTACCCAGTCGTTGTATCTAGTTTTCACTTCTAGAAATTTATGCAATTCTCTACCACTTACAACTTGTTCGTTATTTTCATTTATCTCAATTTTTATCAATTCATTCATTAATATTCCTCCTAATTTTTTCTTATGCACTTTAACTTGTGTATACATAAGTTATTAAAAAAAATTTTCCAGATTTGGTCTAAAATAATTTTTACCTTTCAATATTTTTCCATCTTCCCTGAAAATTGCTTTTCCATTTTCAAGTTTCGACATATTGCTTTTGTGAACTTCCTCGAATGCTTCCAAAATTAGTTCATCGTTAAACCAAGTTCTTTGTTTGTAATAATCAATTACAAAAAACTGATTACCGTATGCTCCTAGTTCAAGCGTTGTGCCTATCGCTATGTAATACATATCACAAATAGCATCTAATTTCTCCACATCTGTTTCAGCTTCCAAAAATTCTTTAAGTTCTTCATCAAATAATTTATTTCTCAGTTTCATCCGTTCAATGCTTATCTCTCTATATACTTCCTTGTTCAGATATTTTTCTTGTCCAAAAGCCACGTAGAACTCCTTAACAAGTTTTTTCATTTTCTCCAAATATCTTATATCCATTTTTTTCAAATCCAATATTTCTGCATTTACCATTTATCTCAACTCCTCAATAAAAATCTTTATTTCATCTCTTAGCATTCCAATCTCTTTTATCCCTCGCAAATCATAGATTTGGCAGTCATCTTTAAAAATTATCCCTTTCATGCTGTCAATTAATAGCTTGAATCCGTTATCAACATCTATTTTTTTACGATTTTCTTTATACTGGAAAATTATTTTTACTTTCAAATCTTTTTCCAGCAACTTATCTTCTGTGTACTGTTCCTTTAAAAATTCGGAACAGTACTCTTTAAATTTTCTTCCGCTGTTACTTAATATCATTTTGTTTCTAGCGATTTTGTAGGCAGAGTTCCAACTCAAAGCCTTTAGTGGTATCTTGAACTTATACATCTTCTACTCCTTTTTGCTGTTTGATACTAATTTTCTTTCAGAAATATTTCTCAGTACCTCCTTGACAATATCGTACACATCTTTATCTTCGGCATCATTCTTTTCAATAATTTCTTCTATTTCTCTTCTAAACTCTGTAAATGTTATACTGTATTTTTCAATATATCCTTTAAAATTGTAATCTGATACTACCGATACATTCCAAAAAGTTCTTAGATTTTCTTTAGTTTCTCTTTTTATCGTAATTGTATCTCCGTGTTCGGAAACAATAATCTGAATAAATTTTTCTGTTATCTTTTGCTCCTTTATTATTCCTGTTGTGATATTTCTATCGCTTAACATTGATTGTTTAACTATTTTAAATATTTTTTCATTTATCATTTTTCATTTCCTCCTGATTTTATATACTTTGTTTATTTTCTCCATTTATCTCATCCCAATAAGCGATTTCTTGTATTTCCGAACTTGAATTATTGCATTTTGCACACGAAAAATCACCATATTCCACATTGTCAATTTCATCAAGCACTTCTCCATCTTTATCCATTTCTAAAACCTCAGAAATTCCGCCTGTTATGTCTTGATAAAAACAATTGCATCCACATTTCTTGCATTTCCACATTTTTTATCCTCCTATCAGCATTTTTTCTCTAAGTTCACTAAAATCAACTGCTCTAACTTCATTTTGCGGCTTATATTCTAGCTTAATAAAATTAAGATTTTTAGTATTTTTTATACCGACACTCGCATAAGTGATAAGTTTCAGTTTCGCTTGTCCAATGATTTTATATGTGCCTGAATAATAATTTTTTGTTTCGTATGGATTTTCTAAAAAATCCTTATAAATTCCATCAAACTGAAAATTTAAAAAATTATCAAATTCAACTTTGTCCATTGTGCAAATTCTACGCCAACCAAGAAAATCGATTACAGCATGAAGTCCTTTGTCCTCAAAAGCCACCATTCCTGAACTGCCGACTTTTCTAACCCCCTCAATCAACATTTTTTTAGCTAAAATCACTTGATGTTCGATGTCAGCATTTTTTTTAGCAACTTCTAAAATTTCAGCTGGTTGTGGTATAAACCCACTTTTCCTAGTTTTTAAGATTTTGACAACTGCTTCTGCAAATTCTTTTTTAGTCAACTCATTTGCAATCGTCAAAAAATAAATAGTTGCGACACTTTCTTTGTCTTTTGTGTTTGGATAAGCTGCTAAAAGCAATTTAAATACTTCGTTAAATTCTTGATTATTCATTTCCTGTCAATCCTCCTAATAAACTCGCAATGCTTTCGTCAGTTACTCCAACAAAGTCTTTTTCTTGATAATTTTGGAATTTTTTTTCTTTTTCAGAATTATTACTATTTGCTTTATCGTCATAATTTCCTTCGAGCACTTTTAAGAAATTCGATTTGTTAATAAACCAATCGAACGCTATTTGCCAACCTGTTTTATTATTTCCTTGCAGAAAACTGGATGTGTGTATTTTTTCCATTGACTGTATTACTTCTTCCAACGAATACTCTTTCAGTAAATTATTAATAACTCTCTTTCGTTTTTCAGTTATTTTTAATTGTGTACCTGATAATTTATATTCATGAGCAATTTCTATCCAGTTATTTTTTATTTCTTCACACAATCGTGAAAATTCATTTTTCACATATGTATTATTTAATATATTATTATTTATAGATGTATTATCTATAGATGAATCTTTGTTATGACATTTTGTCATTTGGTATGATGTCAATTTGTCATTTGGTTCATGACATTTTGTCATTTGGTCGGTGTCAATTTGACATTTGGTGTTTTCAGATGACAAACTGTTATTTGATTTTTTCACTTTATCTTCTTTTTCCTTCACTTCTATTTTCTTATTTACATTATTTGAATATTCTGTTAATTCAAAATATTTTTCTCCAAAAGAAACATATAAAAATCTTCCCTTGATTCCTTTTTTAGATGTTACAAGTTCCTTTTTCAACATCCCTTTTTCAATTAAATTATCTATTTTTCTTACAAGTGTTCTTTCAGATCCTATAACTGGTATCTGTTCAAATAAATAACCATAAGAAATCCACATATACTTATCATTGTTCATAATTTTATATTCAATCTTTTTACTATTACTTGAATAAATATCCGCCAGTACCCTTAAAATCAAACTGTCAGATAAATCCAAATTATTTTTCAGTAATTTTTCCTGAGAATATCCGTTTATTGTATATTTCATTTCTTTCCTCTCCCTATATCTTGTAATTTTCATAACTCTATGCTAAAATAAACACAAAATATAGATTTTTATGAATTTTTATTAGCACTCTTCGGAGTGCTTTTTTGTTAATTAAATTTTTCCATTTTCAATCTTTTCTGATCCCTAACCACGAAATATCCTTGACTGTTAAGATATATTTCGTTTATTGTCGTTCTCTTAGTTCTGAAATCAAATAGCAATATACTTGCTTCTGTTACTTTCCCATGTCTTTTGCTAACTCTTTTAATTCTTTCTCTATTCCCTGTTTCTTCTAAGATATACAAATTTTCATATCTTAGGCACTTTTCTAAAAATTCTTTAAACATTTTTCCCTCCTTGAAAAACACAAAATATTGTGATATGCTAACTATGTTAGCATTAATCAGAAAAGAGTGCTAACAAAGTAATATACCAAATTTGAAATTATATATTTTGAGTTCTACTTGCCAGTATCTTCCAAATATATGATTCAGAAAGGAGGTGTTACTTAATGTCTTTAGATACAACTATTTTTAGAATATTAAAAGCCATTGATGTTGCTTACGAAGAAAATAATTTTAATTTTGATGAAACTCTAAACTTAAAAAAATTAGGCATTTCCGAAAGAAGACTAATTTTAATGTTAGAACAACTCAAAGAAAAAAATTATATAACAGGTATTTCAACAATAACTTCAATAAGCGGTCATATACATATCGGTATCAATAATCCTAGATTAACTTTAGAAGGTATGGATTTTTTAGAAAATAATACCGCTATGAAAAAAGCCTACAAAATGCTTAAAGAAGCCAAAGAATGGTTTCCTGGTATGTAATCAAAATTTTCTAAAATAATGTTTCAATTCAATTCCCAGCGTTTCGGTTATTAATTCAACATCTATTTCCGTTATTTCTGGGAATTTCTTTTCTATAATTTCTCTAAATTCTTTTGTAAGTTTTCTTATTTTGTCAATTCTGTCATTATAATCATAAAAGTTTATTTTTTCACTCATCTCACACCTCCTTCCTTTCCTTTTTGAATCATCAATTCAAACATTATTAAAATAATTACATCTTTAATGAAAGGAGTAATTATTATGGAAAATAATGATGAAAAATTAAAAGAAATCGCTGACTTGATTAATTTAATTATTATTTTAAAAAAATCAAGTAATTAAACCGTTTACTTTTAACAACGAATTAATCAAAAAAATTTAATTTTCTAAATATTTGCTGGATTTGTTTTTTCCTATCCCATTTAAAAAAATTATAAATTGCATTTCTTGAATACCCAATTTTTTTAGAAAATTCATCTATCGTCAATTTATTCTTTTCTATCAAATATTTAAATCTAGCAAATTCAGGGTGTTCATTTGATTTTTTATATTTTCTAGCCATACTATCACCTCGTTAAAACTATATCACATCTGTTGTTAAATGTCAACGGATATAAAAATTTATTTTTTAATAAAAAAAGAGCCTTTTTTAAAGCTCTTAAAAAATACTTTATTTTCCTTCTTTCAAATCAATTCTTACATTTTTGTAATTATGTTTTTGTAATAAACTTAATAAATTACTTCCATTTATTAAAGTCAAAGGTTTATCTTTAACAAATTCATAGGAATCAGCTCCAAAATCTGAAGTAGTAACTAGAATTCCTTTTGTAGCACCTTCGTTATGAACTGTTCCATATAAATCCCGAACTGCTGATATTCCTACTAAATTGTTATATCTTTTTGCTTGTATGATGTATTTTCCACCTTTAATTGGATTAGGATCAAACATTACTGCATCAACTCCACCATCTCTGCTTGCTTGTGTAGTTTTTACTTCTACTCCATCATTTTCAAATTCTTTTTGAAACAATTCTCTTATTAAGTATTCAAAATCTTTCCAATCCATATTTGCTATATTTATCCCCTCTATTTTATCACCTATTCCAACATTATCAATAAATCTTTTATCTTCTGTATTTATATTCAATATTGGAGCAACAGGAATTAAATCATTTAAATTAGATTTTGAAATACCTTTTAATTTTCTAAAACAAGTTTTATAGTCAACTTGCTTTAAATTTATAACATCAAAATCTTCTTTTTTAGTTTGTATACTTAATAAACAAAAACTTTGTTCATTTCCAGTTGCTTTATTTATATTTTCTATCCAACCATTAAATACTATTGATTTCACGCTATCATTTTCAACTTTTGAATATAAAACTTCTACAATTTTTAAAACTAATCCATACAATAATTCATTATACACTTTTTCTTTTTGTTTCTCAGTTATATACGTTTCATTAAATTCATCTCGTGATTTTACATAAGTCATATTTTTTAAATCTGGTATCACATCTATATTTGGCAGAACATAATCTAACACTAATATTTTACTTAACTCGTTATACTCTAAATCATAATCTCCCTCCAAACCTTCGTATGGAAATTCTATCGCATCTAAGACTAATTCAAAATATTCTTCAACCGCCTCTTTTTTGTTTTTATTATATCTATTATTTAATTCTTCTATACTTTTATTGTATTTTTCACGTTCATCATAAAAACTAATTTTTCTATTTTCCCAAATTTTCAATTCTTCGTTAAAAACTCTCAAATTTTCTTCATTTGCAGCTTTAATTCCTTCACATTTCACTTTCCATTCTTTCAATTCTTTTTCATATTGTATTTTTTTCTTTCTCTTAATTGAAGGAATTATTTTTGACATAAAAGTTTCTTTATATTCTGGTTTAGGAAATACAGTTTTAACAGATATTTCTGGACGTTCTTCATCAAATGTATCTTCTCTAATCTGATCCAACAAACTAATTTTATTTTTTATATGTATATGATTAGCTATTTTTAAAAAAGTATTACGTTGATTTTCAGCATTTTCTTTCGTTGTCTTAGCATAATTTTGATTACTTTCTACATATTCTTTCTGTAATTGTTTTTGATATTCTTTTTCGGCTTTTGCTTGCTCCCTTTTCATTGCATTTAATTTTTGAACTCGTTCTCTTTCTGCACGTTTTCTACTTCTTTCTGCCTCACGTGCAGCCTGTTTTAAAATAGTAGTAAAACTTTTTCCGCGTCTTGCCATATTATCCCTTTCTTTTATAATTCATCTATTTTTTCTTTTACCTTTTGTATCAAAGTCTCTGCTTCTTTATAATCGCCATTTTTTAATTTTATATATTCAATTTTTTCCACCATTTCATTTAAAATATTCTTTTGACTTTTAACATCTAATAATTTTAACAAATTTAACATTTCATCATCAATTTTATAATTTTCTATTTCGTCACTCGTTTCATCTTCATCATCCATATATCCAATTATTTTATACAGTTTACTCAAATCTATTCTATAAAAGGCTGATAAAGCCTTTAAATAAAAAGGATTAGGCTTTTTCTTTTGTCCATTTTCAAGCATAAATATTTCCTTTTTATTCAAATTTGTATATGCCGCTACTTGACCATACGAATAATCTTTACTCTCTCTAACTTTTTTTAAATAATTTCCTAATTCTTTTAATTGTTCGTCTTTTATTCTAAAATCTGACATAACTATCATCCCTTTTTTCTATAATTATACAATATTTTTGTTGTCATTTGATAATTTTTTAAAAAAAGTGTTGACATTTAACAACAAAAGATATATAATATTTGTGTAAATAAAATTTTACAAAAAAATTTTTACTCAGTTTGTTGTTAAATGTAAACGATAGGAGATGATAAAAATGAGTTACAGTGAAGCATTAAAATTTGCAGAACAAGCAGAAAGAGCAAGAGACTTAGCTTGGGATCGTTTATGCGAAGAAGAAGATAAAGCGATAGAAGAATACAACGATTTCTGCAATCATTTAGAAAATGAATTTAAAGAATTTAAAGCAAAATATGAAAATCAATTGCGATATATTTCGTTAGAAGAACTACACGATTACTTGATTTCAAGATACGAAGAAAAAGATTTTGATTTTAAACCATTTGAAAGCCTTGTATTAGACTATATAGAAAATGCAAAAGCTTGGGAAGACTGGGAAAAGAAAAATCCTAATTACACAGATAATCAAGAAAAAGAGTTTGACAAGGAATGCGATATGATACGTGATAAAATGGCGGATATTTTGTATAATAAATTAATTTAGGAGAAACGTAATGGACAAAATGTGTGAAGTTGCAAAAGCTATAAGTGATTTAAAGCTCACAAAGTGTGAGATAAGGAAAGGGCTAAGCGGATTTGAGGTTTTAACGATTTCTAAAAGATGTAAGACAACAGTAAATGAAACTTATAATCTTATAGATTATATTTTGGAAAAAAACACAAATTTAAAATTTTTAAAAAATAAAGGAGATAACAACAATGAAATTTGAAGTATTGGAAATGGTAAATGAAAACAACAAAAAGGCTTTGAGGGAAAAGGAAGAAAAAAAATTAAAGAACAGAATCAAGAAATTGTTTAAAAAGTAAGGAGATGAACTATATGAAATTTTTTAAAAAATTTTGGGAAAAAATAAGACCAAAAACATATTTTGATTTATTGGTCTTGAACATGATTGCTTTGATATTGGTAATTATAAAATTATTGCTTAAATAATGCGATTAAAGATATTACAGTGCTTATTACAGATAAAATTAATGTTATCTGAAACTGTTTGGAGTTTCCGATTTCTTTCTGAATTTCAAATTTATTAGACTTCTGAAACTCCCTTAATTGTTTTTCAAGCATTCTTACTACATCTTTGTTGTCTTTAAACTCTTTAGGTAATTTAGATATTGTTTTTTCTAATTTTTCTATAGAACGGCAAATATCTTTGTAATCATTTGGCATAAATACTCCTTTCAGGTTAAATTATGTTAAATATTATTCAAAAACTGGCTATCTTTCAATAGCCAGAACCTATAAAACAACATACACGAAACGGTTTAGCCAAAACCGATTTTACTTAATAATTTTACAATATTAATTTAAAAAAATCAATAAAAAGTATTAGTTTAATCGTGCCATCTATGCCACTGCATATTTTTGCACAAGGCATAGCTACTAGAATATGCAGAAATGTCATAATGAGTCTTCTTTTCTAATATTTATTTAATTTTCAATTATTGTAGATGGCACAATTAAGTTAATATAATATTCTTGATCAGTATCAAAAGCATATCAAGTAATAAAAGGGCTTATCTAAAGCATTTAAAGCAAGTCGAATATTGCTGATCAGGACATTGTAAATATAAAAAATAAGGAGATAATAAAATGCAAAATTTTAAAAAATTGCCTGCGATGAAAAGAAAAATTGCAAGTGCAAGTAACAAATTAGGAAAAATGAATGAAATGATAGAAAAAATTAAAAATGACAGCGAAATCGATGAAAATATAAAAAAATTGATGGAGCAAAATTTAAGATACTATGTTCAAAAAGAATACGGCATTGATGCAGGGTTTAAGAAGTAGGAGGTGGAAATGATAACAGGAAAAAATTTGATAAAATCAATAATTTTAATTATAGCAACTGCTCTAATGCAGATTGCAATAATTGAAACTAAAGGGTATTGGATAGCAGGAGGCAATGTGGTATTTCCATTTCTAATGGCTATGTTGCTTTGGTATGTGCCAAACAGAATTAAGGAATTTAAGGGTCTTGTAAAAGGGGAGAAATTTTTTAAAGGAGAAAAACTATGTTTGTAAATGATTATGTAAAGCAACAAAACGCAAGCCTTAACTTTTTTAAGAACGCTGCTAAGAACTTGCAGGAACTTAATAAGGAATTAAAACAAGACAATGATAAATGGGAGGAAAAGAATGATGAATATTTACGAAAAATTACAAAAGGCTAGAGTTGAATTACAAAGTTTAGGATTAAAAATGGGAGGGTATAATAAATTTGCCGACTTCAAATATTTTGAACTAAAAGACTTCTTGCCAAAAGTGAATGAAATATTTGAAAACTTAAAACTTTTTTCAAAATTTGATTTGTTAGAAAACGAAGGCATATTAACTGTAATTAATATAGAGAAAACGGACGAAACAATCACTTTTGTAACTCCAAAGGCTGAAATAGTTTTAAAAGGACAGAATGGATTACAAATGATAGGAAGTACGCACACTTATTTAAAACGGTACTGTTATCTAAACGCTTTAGAAATAGTGGAAGACGATATGATTAACGCAACAATTGACAAAGATAAGCAACAAAATAAACCTAAAGAATATTTGACAGAAGAGGAGAAAATCCAAAAAGCAGTTAAATATATAAACGAACATTTAAAAGGAAATGAAAAAGAGATAGATAAATATTTACTCGCTAATTCAACAGACAATTTAAGCAAAATTCCAATTAAAGATTTAGAAAAATTATGTAACTATATAAAAAACAACAAGCAAAAGAAAGGAGCATAAATTATGAACGTAGCAATATTAATGGGAAGATTAACACGAGATCCTGAGCTAAAATATACATCAAATGGAAAGGCATAATATTAATACAAGGACGTTTAAGCGTAAACAGTTATGAGCAGAATGGAGAAAAAAGGAAATTTACAAGAGTTTTGGCAAACACTTTTGAATTTATTGACAGTAAAAACAGTGGTAACAGTCAAAATAATAGCAGAAATCGTTATGATTCTGATGAGGACGAAAGTTTTCCTTTTTGATAAGAATAAGAAACGATAACAAGGAGAAAACAAAATGAATAATTTGAGTTTAATAAAATACGAGCTGAAAGAAATAAATAATATAGTAAAATTTTTAGACAGCGAAAATAACGAATTGGATGAACAAACAATAAATGATACAAAAGAAAGTGTTTCGTTGCTATTAGAAGAAAAATCGGATCAACTGGAATTACTATTGAAAGATTTAGAATTAAAAGCAGAAAAATGCAAAGAAATTGCTGATTTTTATACTAAAAAAGCAAAACAAGCAAGTGAAAGAAAAACAGCACTAAAAAGTTTAATCTTAGAAGCTATGCAAGGATTAGATGTTAAGAGAATAGAAACTGAAACAGGTATATTTACAATTAGAAATAACAATCCATCTTTAGTGATTGACGACAAAAGTTTGATACCAGCAAAATTTATAACTATGGTTCAGAGTGACAAAATAGAAAAAGAAGAAATTAAAAAAGCAATCAAGAACGGAGAAGAAATTGCGGGAGCACATTTGGAGACTTCTCAAAGTTTACTTATAAGATAAAAAAGAGGGGTAATTGAGGGTACTTTTTGTAACAAAAAAATTAGGTAATTACTTTAAAACAGAACAGGAAGCACAAGAATATGCAGAATATATGAAAAAATGTAGCCTTGAATGGCACGAAAAGAGGGGTAATAATGAGTAGAGAAATAAAATTTAGAGCTTGGCTCAAAGAGGAAAAAGAAATGGTAAAAGTCGAAACAATGGACTTTACAGATAAATCAATACAATATCTGGAAAAGAGTGAAATTATTAATGCATATCTTTTAAGAAGAGTGAGCTTTGATGATATTGAGTTAATGCAACATACTGGGCTAAACGATAAAAACGGAAATAAAATTTATGAAAACGATTTAATTTCTTGCAACAAATATAAGAATATAATTGTTTTCTTTAAAGATGGTTGTTTCAAAGTAAAATATCGCAAAACCCCAACAACTTTAATAACTTGTTCATTAGACCTATTTTTAGAAAAATATAAATGCGGTATTGTTGGAAATATTTATAAAAACAAAAACTTGTTGGAGGAAAACAAGTGAGTAAATACAAGGTAGGATTTTATGTGAACAGCAGAGCAAATGTCTATTCTACAAATGCTGAAGTTATTGATTTAGTTGATGACTGTGGCTATACAGAGGAAAAAGCAAAAGAAATAATAAATGACGAAGAAAAACTTAAAGAAGAATTTAAAGAATGGCTGTGGGATACTATAGAAGTAGGTTTTCAATTTCTTGAAACAGAAAAAGAAGTTGAGGACTGGAAAAGGATGGATCAATGATAAAATATGCCGAGATACACAAAATCAAAATTGAAAATGAAATAAGATATATAGCAAAAATGTATGTCACTTATAGAGACAAAATGATAGATAGTTTTCAGCAGCAGTTGTTTAGAAAAAGTTGTTGAATATTTAATAAGCAAAGAATACGTTATATCAAATTACTTTGATATGATGGAAACGGAGGAAAAATGAAAAAATGGTTTTATGAATGCAACGATATTATGAAAATAATCGGTGTTAAAGAGGGAAAGGCATATAAAATTATAAGAAAATTAAACGAAGAGTTAAGGGAAAAAGGATTTTTAACACAACGAGGAAGAGTAAACATTAAATACTTTAATGAACGTTATAATATAGGACAGTGATTTTTATGCCAGCATATAAAGATGAAAAAAGTAAAAAATGGTATGTTTCTTTTTATGTAAAAGAAAATGGAATTTCTAAAAAAGTAAAAAAAATGGGATTTAGCAAAAAACAGGAAGCAATGGAATATGAAAGAAATTACATAAATTCTTTTGTGTCTGATACCGAAATAATATTTGAAAATTTATGTAAGTCTTATATGAATGATTTAAAAAATAGGCTAAAATTACATACAATAGAAACAAAAAAATATCTTATTAATAAAAAGATATTACCCTTTTTTCAGAAATATAAGATAAAAGAAATAACACCTTTATTAGTTAGAAAATGGCAAAATGAATTAATGGAAAAAAATTATGCTCAAACTTATCTAAGGGCTATTAATAATCAACTTGTTGCTATATTGAATTATGCTGTAAAATTTTATAATTTGAAAAAAAATCCTTGTTTAGCCGCAGGAACTATAGGGAAAAAAAATGCTGATGAAATGAATGTATGGACAATAGAGGAGTTTAATCAATTTATAAAGGTAATTGAACATAAAAAAGAGTCTGTAGTTGGATTCAATATATTATTTTATACTGGTATCAGGATAGGTGAACTTTTAGCATTAACAATATCAGATATAGATTTTGAAAAGCATAAGATAAGGATAAATAAAAGTTTTCAGAGAATAAATAGAATGGATATTATAACATCTCCAAAAACTCCTAAATCTAAAAGAATTATTGACTGTCCTAAATTTGTTACTGATATGATACAGAATTTTATCCAAATGTTGTATAAACCTACTCCAAAAACTAGATTATTTGAGGGATTTACAAAGCATAAATTTGAAAATGATATAAATTTCTATGCACGGAAAGCTAATTTAAAAAAAATTAGAGTTCACGATTTACGACATTCTCATGCAACTTTCTTATTATCAAAAGGTGTTAATATAGTATCACTTTCAAGAAGACTAGGACACGAAAAAGTATCAACTACTTTAGACATATATTCACATGTCTTAAAAGAAGACAATGATTTAATAAAAGACATACTAAATAACTTATAAAGAACAGTACTAAAAAGGTACTGTTTTTTTATGAAAATATTTAAAATTTGAAATTTTTTACTTTTTTTGGTAAAATAAAAGTAAATAAAAATAAGTATTTAAACTAGAAAAAGAATTAAAGTTGTAGAGTGGGAATAATTTTATATGCAAATAAAATTTTAATTTAATTTTTATTTTTTGTTATATAAAAAATGAGAACATATATGATATAATGATTATAAACAATAAAAAGGAGATAGAAAAATGAAAAATTTAAAATTAACAGTAAGTGCAATGATGGTTATTATGTCTATTTCTGGAATGTCAGCAAGTTTCAGATTCTTTAAAAAGAAAAATAATGATAATAATAAGCCAGCGGCAACAGTTCCAGCAACTGCAAAGGTAACAGCAGCGAATCCAGCTTCACAATTCTGCGTTGACAAAGGTGGAAAATCTATTATTGTAAAAAGCGGTAAAGGTGATTATGGAGTTTGCATGTTAAAAGACGGTACAGCTATGGAAGAATGGGAATACTACAGACAAAATCATACTGCAAGAGATGCTGAAGCGGCAGTAATTGGAATGCCTAATCCAGCTTCTAAATTCTGTGTTGATAAAGGTGGAAAATCTGTTACTGAAAAAGATAAAAATGGAAATGAAAGAGGAGTATGCAGATTTAATAACGGAACAAAAGTTGATGAATGGGATTATTACAGAGAAAATAACTAATTAATTTAAATTTTTAACAAAAAGATGGCAAGTTTTTTAATTTGCCATTTTTTTATAAAATAAACAAGGGGCTTTTAACCCCCTTGCTAAAAAATATTTAATACATTATAATTTTATTATCTTTCGTTTCGTTTTTTCAATGCCGCTTTTATCCATCCTGTAAATAATGGATGAGGACGGTTTGGACGGCTCTTAAATTCTGGATGATATTGTGAAGCTATAAAATATGGATGATCTTTTATTTCAATTACTTCTACGTAATTTCCATCTGGAGACAATCCCACAATGTCCATTCCTGCCTTTTCAAATTCTTCTCTGTAGGCATTGTTAAATTCATATCTATGTCTATGTCTTTCTGCAATTTCAGTTTTTCCATAAACTTTTGCAGTTAAGCTGTCTTCTTTTAATACACATGGATATGCTCCTAGACGCATTGTTCCTCCCATATCCTTAAGCCCTTTTTGCTCTTCCATAAGGCTGATAATTGGATAGGCTGTGTCCTTTTCAAACTCTGTTGAAGTTGCACCTTTGTACCCAAGAACATTTCTTGCAAATTCCACACAGGCCATTTGCATTCCAAGGCAAATTCCGAAAAATGGAATATTATTTTCCCTTGCAAACTTAATTGCTTCAACTTTTCCATCAATTCCCCTGTCACCAAATCCACCTGGCACTAAAATTCCATCATAATCTGCCAATTTCTTCACATCAAATTCTCCAGCCTTAAAGTAATCAATCTCAACTTTTGTATCAAGATTAAATCCAGCATGCTCTATTGACTCATGAATACTTATATAAGCATCCTTTAATTCAACATATTTTCCGACAACTGCCACTTTTACAAGTTTTTTAGGATTTTTGAATTTTTCAACCATACTAGTCCATTCTTTTAGCAATGGTTTTTCATTTTTTATTTTAAAATGTTTACAAATTACATCGGCAAGTCCTAATTTTTCCATAGTTAATGGTATTTCATAAAGACTTTCCGCATCAAGTGATTCAATAACTGCTTCCTCATCAATGTCACAGAAAAGCGAGATTTTTTTCTTAATATTTTCATCAACAGGATGCTCACTTCTCACTACAATTACATCAGGTGAAATTCCAAGCCCTTGAAGCATCTTCACGCTATGCTGCGTAGGTTTTGTCTTTAATTCCCCTGCAGCCTTCAAATATGGAAGTAATGTAACGTGAATATAGGCAATATTTTCTCTTCCAACTTCTCTTTTCAATTGACGGATCGCTTCAATAAACGGATCACTTTCAATATCTCCAATAGTTCCACCGATTTCAGTAATTACAATATCAGAATTATTTTCTTCAGCTGCTTTTATAACATTATACTTGATTTCATCAGTCACGTGTGGTACTGTTTGCACTGTTCCTCCCAAAAACTCTCCACGACGTTCCTTTGCAATAATTTTTGACATAATTTTTCCAGTCGTCAAGTTATTATACTTTGTCAGATTTTCATTGATAAATCTTTCATAATGCCCCAAATCCAAGTCAGTTTCCGCTCCATCTTCTGTAACAAAAACCTCTCCATGCTGATAAGGGCTCATAGTTCCTGGATCCACATTTATATAAGGATCAAATTTTTGAATTGTAACTTTATATCCCCGCTCCTTTAGCAATCTTCCCAATGAAGAAGCCACAATCCCTTTTCCAAGCGATGAAACAACTCCACCTGTAACAAAAATATATTTTGTCGTATTACTTTGTTTATCCATTTTTTCCTCCTACATTTTTTCATATATCTATTAATTTTATTTACTTTTGGCAATTTACTGAAATATCATTTTATTCTATTTTTTAACAAAATTTGGTATAAATTTTATTAGATCTGTTCGATAAATTAGTTTTTTTATTTACTCCTTGCTTTAGAACATCTATTTTATTAAATTATAATCCAAACAACTCTATTTTAATATTATTTCCTGTTTAAACAGCGAACTAGTAAGATTCCTTGCTATCAAACAATATAAAATATAGTTTCTACTTTTAAATAGGGTTTAGCAAATCATTGATTAATAATTATTTTTTTTTCACAAAAAAAGATGAAAAAAAAAATTTTCACCTTTTTAAACAAAATTCTTTTGAATTATTTCAAAGGAAATATCTCAAATTTTAAAATAAACTTGAGATAATTCCAAATTTAATTTTTTGTTTTATATTTTACTATCTTGCAGCTCCAGCTTTGTAAGCTCCATTTGATCCGAATACGTTTCTGATTTTATCTTTGTAGTATTCTTTAATATAATCTTTTGCAGGTCCTAAATATTTTCTAGGGTCAAATTCTCCTGGTTTTTTAGCAAATACTTCTCTGATTCCTGCTGTGAAAGCTAATCTTCCATCAGTATCTACGTTAATTTTAGCTACTGCTGATTTAGCGGCTTTTCTTAATTCTGAATCAGGGATACCAATTGCATCTGCAATATCTCCACCATATTGGTTGATCATTTCAACAAATTGATGAGGTACTGCTGAAGAACCGTGTAATACGATTGGGAATCCTGGGATTCTTTTTTCAATTTCAGCTAAGATATCTAATCTTAATTTAGGATCTTCACCTGGTTTAAATTTGTGAGCTCCGTGAGAAGTTCCGATTGCAATTGCTAATGAATCAACACCAGTTTTAGATACGAAATCTTCAACTTCTTCAGGTTGAGTGTAAATGTGTTCAGCTGCTTTAACGTCATCTTCGATTCCAGCTAAAACTCCTAATTCAGCTTCAACTGTAACATCGTGTTGGTGAGCGAAATCAGCAACTTGTTTTGCTTCTGCTACGTTTTCATCGTAAGGGTGGTGAGAACCATCATACATTACTGATGAGAATCCATATTCAACACAATCTTTTGCTTCAGCAAAATTTGGACCATGATCCAAGTGCAAAGCTACTGGAATATCTGATCCAGCTGCTTCTACATAAGCTGTTGCAGCTTTTGCAATCCAAGGTAACATTTCTTTACCAATGTATTTTCTTGCACCTGTTGATACTTGAAGAATTACTGGTGAACCTTCTTCAACACATGCTTCAATAATTCCTTGTAATTGTTCCATGTTGTTAAAGTTAAAAGCAGGTACTGCATACCCTTCTTTGTTTGCTTTAGCAAACATTTCTTTAGTGTTTACTAATCCTAAATCTTTGTAATGATATTTCATTATTACGCCTCCTAATATTTATTAATTAGATTAACTTCTTTAATTATATGTTACCAAATTTTTTTATAAAAATCAATAGAAAACAAAAAATAATTGTAAAATTATTAATTTATTTTATTTTGTTCTATCAAATCCTCTACAGTCATTCCCTTTCTAAGTACATTTTTATCAGTAAATCCAGGTATTCCTTCAATTCTTCCACGTCTTGAAACTTGCCAGATTACCCATCTATTATCTTCTTTTATTCTAGGAAAATATTTATAATCTGTAATCCATATTTTATTTTTAGGAAATTCACCTTTTATATAAGCATTGTAAGTATTGTAATTCACATAAAAAATTACTCTTTTTTTATAATGCTTTTCAAGTTTATCAACCATTTCCTCTAAATTTTTCATTACATCCTTTTTTTTATATTTTTTTGTAGATATTTCCAAATCAATAATCGGCGGTAATGTCTTATCAGAGTCAGAAACTTTACTTATGTAAAAATCCGCTTGTGCTGCTCCGCTGCTTGTCATTGTAAAAAAATGATATGCTCCAACTACAAAGCCATTTAATCTAGCATTATTCCAGTTATACAAAAAATCCGTATCAAGAAAATTCTGCCCTTCAGTTGCCTTTAGTATAATAAATTTGTATTTGGGATCTACACGAGTCCAGTTTACCTTTTCCTGATGATGTGAAATATCCAGTCCTTGCGTTTTATAGCCTGCCATTTGTGCCAGAATTTCATTGTGGTACAAATATCCGCTAATTTCCAAAAAACCTGCTATACCTCCAACAATTATCATAATTACTAAAAATTTTATAAATTTCCCCATATCTTCTCCATTCAGTTATTTAATAACAAAATTTTTTCAAAGTCGCTCAAAATTGCCCAAAGTTTTTAGAATATTTTTAAAAATCTTCAAATTAAACAAACTTCAAATTTCAGTAATACAGCCGTAATTTTTGAGTTTAATTTTAAAATAATTTTACTCTAACTTATTTTATACTGCTAAGCTTAATTTTTGAGCGGTTTTGGCAGTTTAGGAAAAAACCAGATTAGCTTGATATTAATTTATAGCCTTTGTTATTTTATAACTGTCATTCCGCCCATATATGGCACTAATACTTCTGGAATTTTTATAGTTCCATCTTCCTGCTGATAATTTTCCATAATCGCAAGCAATGTTCTTCCTACAGCAAGCCCTGATCCATTTAAAGTATGAACAAAATGGCTCTTCTTAGTTTCTTTTTCCCTATATTTAATCATCGCACGTCTAGCCTGAAAATCTTCCGTATTTGAACAAGATGAAATCTCTCTATATTTATTTTGGCTAGGCACCCAAACTTCCAAATCATAAGTTTTTGCCGCACTAAATCCTAAATCTCCACTGCAAAGCGCTACTACCCTATAAGGCAGCTCCAATTTCTGCAAGATTTTTTCTGCACTATTTACCATTGATTCAAGTTCATCATAAGAAGTTTCAGGTTTTACAATTTTTACCATTTCAACTTTATTAAATTGATGTTGACGAATTAGTCCTTTTAAATCACGTCCACCTGAACCAGCTTCTTTTCTAAAACAAGCCGTATATCCGCAATAATGTTTAGGCAATTCTTCTTCGTCTAAAATTTCTCCATTGTGTAAATTTGTAAGTGTTACTTCTGCTGTTGGGATTAAATACATTTCTTCCCCTTCGATTTTATAAGCATCTTCAGCAAATTTAGGAAGTTGTCCAGTTCCAACCATCATTTCTTTTTTTACAAGCTGTGGTGTGAAAATTTCTTCAAAATCTTCTTCTTGAGTATGAACATCAATCATAAAAGCAATTAATGCTCTCTCTAATCTAGCAGCCGCATTTTTATAAACTGTAAATCTTGAACCACCTAATTTTGCACCTCTTTCAAAATCTAAAATTCCAAGATTAACTCCTAATTCATCGTGAGATTTTATTTCAAAATCAAATTCTCTTGGAGTTCCCCATTTTCTTACTTCTACATTTTCATCTTCATCTTTTCCAATTGGTGTCGTATCACTTAATTTATTTGGAATTGTATAGGCAAGCTGCACTTGTTTTTCATCAATTTCAGCCACTTTTTGATCCAATTCCTTAATTTTTGCACTTACAGTTTGCATTCTGGCTAGCAATTCAGCAGGATCTTTTCCTTCTTGCTTATATTTTCCAATTAACGAACTTGATTCATTTCTTTCCTTTTTTAACATTTCAACTTCCTGAAGCAAGTTTCTTCTATCTTCATCAAGTTTTAACAATGAATCCAAATCAAAGTCACTATTTCTATTTTTTAAATATTCCTTGATTTTATCAGCATTTTCCCTTATGTATCTCATTTCTAACATAATTCTTTTATTTCCTTTCTTTAATTAAAATTTTCAATATATTTATACAATATTTTTTTACTTTCACTCAAATCTTCAAAATTATAATTTTTATCAAATTTTATTTTTTCCACATTTTTAACATTATACTTTTCCACAATTTTATCAAAGTTTTCCACATAAATTTTTTTATAAAGTTCATCAACGTGATTTTCCACAAAATAATTTAAGTTTTCCACATTTTCAAAATTTAAAAATGTTAAATCAGATTTTGTAAAATAATTTAAGATATTCTTTATTATCTCATCTATTTTATCACGAATTTCATTAAATTTCGAGTTATTTTCAATTTTAATTTTTTCTATCATTTTTTCCGCAAAAAAAGTTTTCACAAATTTATTCACATCCATCGAAATCAAAGAATAGTTATACAATATCTCAAAAAATTTACCTTTATCCCGATACAGCAATTCATTTCCCAATTTTACCGCAAAAACTGACTCTTTATTAAAAATGCTCCTTCTAAATCCATCCACCAGTTTTGACATTTCAATTTTACTTAATCGCTCTATCTTTTTTTCTTTTTTCTTAAATGTTTCCAAGAACTGCCCGCCTACAATTTTTTTTATATTTTCATTTTCCTTATTTTCAGCAAAATAAATATATGCAAGTTCCAATATAAACGACGGCTCTTTTTTAATAATTTTAAAATTTTCATCAATTTGATAATATTTTCGTTTTTCAAAATGATTTTTATATTTTAAAATAAATTGTGAAAAATTCTCTATATTTAAAAATACATTTTCACTTTCTAAATTTTGATTTTCGGCCAAAATCAGATTCCTCCCTCCTGATTATTTCTATTTTAAGTTATCAGAAAAATTTATAAAATTCTATTGTTTATCTGCATATTTTTCAATTTTTATTTTTTTGACAAGATACTTTGACTTGCCACATGAAGACATTATATAATTTTTACAATTTACTAAAATTTTTATTCACCTTTTATTTCTCAATAATTTTAAATTCCATTTTCAAAATCAATAAATTTTCTATATTTTCATCAATTTTGACAATATCCTTTTCTGTTGTCAAGACATAATCATAACTTTTAGCCTTTTCCTTTATTTCCAAAATTTCCTCATTTGTATAAACGTGATGATCTGAAAATTTTATTTCTTCAATATTATTCGGATTCAATTTTTTTATTGTTTGATAAAATACGGCTGGATTAGCAATTGAAGAAAAAATCAGCACATTTTTACTTTGAATAACTTTCAAAGGTAATTTTTCATTTCCAATTTTATTTTCGCTATTCATTTTACCAAATTTTTCATTATTTTCAAAATTTAATTTGTAAAAATAACTTTCCTCAAAAGTCGCAACAAAAATCGGCTTTCCATATTTTGCCAATCTTTCCTTAATTTTTCCAACTTCATCTTCCAAAACATAATTACTTTTCGTAATAATAATCTCATCAGCCCGCCACAAAGCCTCCAGTGACTCCCGCAACCGCCCTTTCGGCAAATAGTCATCCATTCCAAAAGGATTTGTAGCATCAATCAAAATTATATTTTTATCTTTCCTCAATTTTCTGTGCTGAAAACCGTCATCCATGATAATTGTTTCAACACCACACTTTTCCTTCAGAAAAGTCGCACCTTCATAACGATTTCTACAAACTACAACAGGAATTTGAAAATTTAAGGCATGTAAATAGGCTTCATCTCCTGATTCTCTTGGAGTCGCATAAATCTTTTTTTCATCTCTTACAAGCAGTAGGTCTGTTGCCCTCTTTCCTTTGTACCCTCGGCTCAAAATACCAACCTTTTTATTTTTTTTCAAATACTTTTGCACAAAATACTGCACAGCCGGTGTTTTTCCAGTCCCGCCTGCCACAATATTTCCGATACAAATTATTTCCACTCCATCGACTTTTTTTTCCTTAAAAATTTTCAAATCATAAAGTTTATTTCGTAGAAATACGATAAATCCATATATAATCGACAATAATTTCATTAATTTTTCCTCAATCTAATTTTTCTAATTAATTTTCCACTAAACCTTTGTAAATTGTTTCCAGCCTTCTAAATCGGTTTTTTATTCCAGATTTGGAAATTTCCATTAAATCTGCCAGTTCCTGCAATGACATTTCCTGATTTTCCAGCCGTAATTTCGCCGTTTCACTCAACACATCCGTCAATTCAGAAAGTCCTAATTTCTGGTCAATTACTTTTATCATATTAATCTGCTTTTCAGAAGCTGACAATTTTTTCGTTTCATTTGCAATTTCCCAATTTATGTTTCTATTAATTTTATTCCGAATTTCCTTATTAATTGTAACTTCCTCAAATTCAAAAAATGAATTTATTCCGCCAATCAAAAAGATTATATCCAAAATATCCTCTGAATTTCTCAAATAAACAAGGCTCTTATTCTTTTTCTCCGTCTGAAAAACCTTTTTCCCCATCTGCTTAAACAAATAATACAAATAAGTGGCAGAATCTTCACTATCTACAAAAAAATCCATCGCATACGCTTTTTCTGGAGACTTTATATATCCACAGCTAAGGAAAAATCCCCTGATTATGCCAGCCAGCTTTTTTACATTCTCCACAACTGAAAAATTTTTGTGAAAATATATTTTTTTTAAAAATGATTTGTATTCCTGCTGGTCATGCTGAGTTGGAAAAAGTATGACTTCATAGAGCTTGTGTGCTCCAAGCCGTTTGCTAATAACGTATTTTAACTGAATTGGAATGTCTGTTACTGCACGTAAATTTGAATAAATTCTTTTAGCAAGTGACACATTTTCTGTGCTGAAATAAACTCCGTGTTCTGTAATTACATTCTTTGCTATAAAAATCCCAAAAAGTTCTGCATAAATATTCTCCTTATCAGAATTTTCCAAATTAAAGATTTCCCTTTTTAAATTCGCTGAATACGACAATTTTCCTCCTCCTTTACATTCTTTGTCATTTGTAAAAATCTATAAAAATTAATTAATAGATATGTTCGATAACCTAAGTTTTTTTATCTATACAAGGGGTCAAGACCCCTTGCTTCAAGATATTTATTTTATTAAATTCTAAGTTTGTATAGTTATCGAACAGGTCTAATATCATTTTTACTCTTACAATTCTATAAATTATTTATATTAATTATTATTCAATAATCTAATTTTTTTATTTTTACAAGAAGTTATAATTCCTTGATTCATAATATTCATTTCATAAAACTTTGACTTTAAACAAATCTGCTAAATTAATAACTCACTTTTCTAGGATTCCCTGCCTTATCATAGTAAGTCCAAGTTCCAGTTCTTCTTCTGCCTTTGAAACTTCCGTCAAATCCAAGGCTTCCATTTGTATAATAACCCTTTACAGTCCCAGTTTCTCCATCTAGATTTGCTTCATATAAAGGTCTTCCATTTTCATAATAAACATTCATTTTCCCATTTACTTCATCATTTACATAATTAATTTCAGATTTTTTACCTCCGCTTGTATTCCATTCGGTAAACAATCCATTTTTTTGTCCATCTGAGTAATTTCCTTGTGATTTTCTTGAACCATTTTCATAATATTCAGTCCAAGTTCCTGACATTTTGCCATTTGTATAATTTCCAACTGTTTCTTGAGCGCCTGTTTTGGCATAATATGAAGTATAACGTCCATCCAGCTGATCATTTTTGTATTGATATTTTTTCCAGACTTTCCCATTTTCAGTATAAACAGTCCATTCTCCTTCTTTTTTCCCATTTACATAATTTCCCAATGTAAATCTATTTCCATTTGCGTAATATTCATCATATTTCCCATTTAATGTTCCATTATTTAAATTAATAACAAGTTTTCTTCCGCCTTCTTCCATAATTCTGTATTCTCCACTTCCTGTCAATTCATAAGTACTTGCATCAACTCTTTTTACATCTTCCGCATTTTGAGAACTAAGTTGTGACAACCTAACTTTTCCAAAATTTGTCCCATAATTTGCAAATACATCTTTTCCATAAGCAACTGCTGAAAATATCATCATTCCAGCAATAAACAATATTTTTTTGCTATTATTTTTTTTCATTTTTCAATCTCCTATTATTTTATAAAATCTGTTTTTTTATTTTATCGATTTACCTTTTTACATTATAACAAATTTTTCTCATTTTTTAAACTAAATTATTGATTTTTCTTGTTATATATTACATTATAAGTAAACTAGGCTTAATCAGCATTATAAGTCCCAGAATAATCATCAAAATTCCACCAAACAAATTTACCCATTTTGAATATTTTGTAGTTAACTGCAATTTATTAATACTCATCAGTGCAAACCAGAAAACTATTATATCATCTATCATATAGCCAATTATGTAAATAAATGTATAAAACTGTCTTGCCCAAAAGGGAACTTCATTTATTTGAAGAATTTTGGTATATGTTTGCGGTATTCCAATTGAACAGGCAAATTCTATTACATTTACAGAAAGTGCCAAACCAATTATTGCAAGCGCTGTAAGCAACGTAAATGGCTTATTGGCTATATCCTTTACCTTTCTTGAAATTTTTGCTCTTTGCTCCAAATCTGTCACTTCACATTCTAAAGTATCGCCTTTCTTCAAATAATTTTTAATAAAGAAAATCCCTCCAGCAATTCCGACAATCCCGACAATCGGAGTTACCCATTTATCCAATCCTACAAAGTCCCAAGTATAAATCCATGCATTTAAAATCAAGAAATACATAACAGCTTCAGCCAGAATAAATAGCCCAGCAACCCTAAACATCTTAACTTTATTTCCAACTGCAATCAAGGCTGTCAAAAATAAAACTAGAACCCACATAGCACAAGGATTAAATCCATCAATTGTTCCTAGAATTATTGACATTGTCAATAAAGAATAATTTGTTAGATCAATCGTTTTATTAATAATCGGAATATTCACAAGCACCTGATGTTCAGCCCCTTTCGTAAGTCCTGGAATTTCACAAACTTTATCTCCAGTACAAACTGCACCATTACTGCTTACATTCCCCTTTCCAGCTTGTCCGCTTTCCACATATTCCTTCAAACTCAAAATCTTTTCTTTAGTTTTTCCAGAATCTATCAGCCCTTCAATTTCCTTTCCAGTAGTTTCTGCCGTATTAAACCCTTGAATAATATGCCCGTCAACATAAATAATCGGAGTCCCCTTAACAAGTTTCAACTTTGTCGCAGTTTCATCAAAAAAAGCCTTTTCATCCTTACTCTCATCAATTTTATGCTCCACATACTCAAAATCATCCCTTTTAGTTGACAATTCCTTCAAAAACTTTTCCAAATTAGCACAATTTTTACAATCTTTTCTCCCAAAATACTCAATTTTCACCTTTTTTACCTGACTATTTCCAGCAGAATAATTAATTTGACTTATAAAAAATAATCCCAAAATCATAACCAGCGAAGTAAAAATCTTACTTTTACCTACTCCAGTCTTAAAATTATTTCCCCAAAACATACTTTTTTTCACACCTTTCTTTTTTACAATTTTTATCCTTTTATTTTAAATTTTTTTATTTTTTATAAATAATAACCGTACTAACCGCATATTCCCTGCTATGCGAAATACTAATCTGAATTGTAAGTCCTTGCGCCTTCTCCTTTATCGCATTATAAAGCGTCACATAAGGCTTCCCAAGTTCATCATTCAAAATCTCAATATCACTTAGCGAAAATCCATGCACTCCAGTCCCAAATGCCTTAGAAACTGCCTCTTTCGCCGCAAATCTACCCGCATAACTAGAATACGGATGTTTCTTTTTCTCAATATGCTCAATTTCCTTTTCTGTATAAACTTTTCTTTTAAAAAGGCTTGTCTGCTTAATCGCCTTTTCAATTCGGGATATTTCAATAATATCTGTCCCAATTCCATAAATTTCCATTTTTATCTCCTTTTTGAAACTTACTATTGTTAGATTATACTACAATTTTGGAAAAATACAAAATTTTATATTTTATAAAATAAAAAAACTATCCCAAGTTTTTGAAATAGTTTTTTAAAAATATGAGAATAATTACAATTATAACTAGTCTGCTATTTAAATTTAATTTATTTTACTTTAACAATTTTTTTCTTCCCAGCTCTCACAATCATTCCACTTTCAAGAACAACTGTAGCTTTCACATCTTTTATTGGCTCATCGTTTATTTTGAATCCACCTTGTTGAATTAATCTTCTAGCTTCACTTGTTGTTTTCATCAACCCTGTTTCTTTTACCAATAAATCAATGATTCCAACTTCTTTATATTCCAATTCAACTTCAGGCAAGTCAACATTTAAGTTTCTCTTACTGAATACATTTTCAAACCAATCTCTCGCTTCTTTAGCCGCTTCTTCACCGTAGTAAATTTTTACAACTTCTGCTCCCAATTGTTTTTTAGCTTCCATTGGATGTAAACTTCCATCTGCAATTTGTGCTTTAATTTCTTCAATTTTCTCAAAAGGAACATCAGTTATCATTGTATAATAATTTTCCATCAATTCATCTGAAATTGACATAACTTTTCCAAACATATCGTTTGGCGTATCTTTTACACCAATGTAGTTTCCTAATGATTTCGACATTTTTTCTACTCCATCAAGTCCAACCAAAATCGGCATTATCATACAAATTTGTTGCTCTTGACCAAAGTTTTTCTGTAAATCTCTTCCTCTTAACAAATTGAATTTTTGTTCAGTCGCACCTAATTCCACATCAGCGTGTAATTCTACTGAATCATAACCTTGTAAAATTGGATACATAAACTCAATCAATGAAACTGGTTTATTTTCAGATAATCTTTTTGAAAAATCTTCTCTCGAAATCATTTGTGAAACTGTAAATTGTGACAACAAATTCAACGCATCTGATAACGATAATTTTTCTAGCCAGTCAGCATTGTAAACAACATTAATTTTATCTAAATCCAAAATTAATTTTACTTGATCCAAATATGTTTTAATATTTTCCATAACTTGTTCTTCTGACAACATTTTTCTAGTTTCAGATTTTCCAGTCGGATCTCCAATTCTTCCAGTGAAAGTCCCAATCAAGAAAAACACATCATGCCCCAAATCTTGAAACTGTTTCAATTTTCTCAAAGGTACCGCATGTCCCAAATGCAAATCAGAACCAGTCGGATCAATCCCTAATTTTACTCTTAATGGAGTATTTGTTGAAATTGATTTTTCCAACTTTTTCTTAAATTCATTTTCATTAATTATTTCATCACACCCACGACTTAAAATATTAAATTGTCTTTCTACTTCTTGTTTAATTTCTAATTCTGTCATTTTTTTATTTTTTCTCCTTATTTCTTAATTTTCTTTAATTTTTATAAATTATAAATATGCAACATACTTCATAAAATAATAAACAATTGGCAATACAAATAATGCACTGTCAAATCTATCCAAAAATCCGCCATGTCCCAAAAGCAAATTCCCAGAATCCTTAACTTCCAATTCTCTTTTTATCTTAGATTCCACCAAATCTCCCAATTCGGCAAAAACTCCAATTGCAAGTGCCAAAATAAAGGCTTTTAGTCCACCGATGGCAACATAGTCGTAATTTACAGAACAAGTTTTTGTTAAAAATGAAATTCCGCAGACAAAATTTGCAATAAATAAATATATTTTATCAAATGATAAAATCACTAAAAATACTCCCAAAATTCCTGCTATTGCACCTTCGATTGATTTTTTCGGACTGATTTTTGGAGCAAGCCTGTGCTTGAATATTTTCCCGCCGATTGCCATTCCGACAAGGTAAGCGGAAATGTCACATGCCCAAATTAGCATAAATGTCATTACAATTAGAATATTCCCATTTGGAAATTCGTATTTTAATAATAAAATATGTGAAAATAAATACGAAACATAAATTATTCCAAATAAAGTGTAGGAAATTTCTGCCATTGCATTATGAATTTTTACTTTGAAAACTTGCCTTAAAGACAGAAGAATTATTGCAAATACGATAAATCCTCCCATATCAAAGTTAATTTGCTTAAAAAGTTCAAATTTAAAATACGAAAAAATATTTTTTGAATTTTCCTGAAAATATATCGCAACAGGTAAAAACAGCCCAAGTCCCATTCCAATCCTGCTTGCCACTTCAAAGCCCTTGTCCTTTAGCATTTTGTAAAATTCAAAAAGCGATATTCCAATTATTACAAGAGTAAACACCAAAAACATCAGATTTCCTTTTAAAAATATCCATAAAAGGAAAGGTACAAACAACAAAATAATAAATAATCTACTTAACATTCAGCCCTCCGTATCTTCTATCCCTTTTATTAAAGGATAAAATCGCTTTATCTAATTCATTTTCATCAAAATCAGGCCAGAAAACATCTGTTATATAAAACTCCGAATAGGCAATTTCCCAAAGCAAAAAATTGCTTATCCTAAATTCGCCACTCGTTCTGATTACAAGTTCTGGATCTGGGATTTCTGGTCGGTACATATATTTTGAAAACTCTTCTTCTGTAATTTTTTCGATTTTTTTTGTTTCATTTTCACTCAAAATTTTATTTACCGCACTTACAATTTCCCTTCTTCCGCCATAATTAAAAGCAATATTAAAAGTTATTTTTTCACAATCTTCCAAAAATTTTTCTGTATCTTCAATTTTTTTTAGAAGTTTTGGAGAAATATTTTCTTTCTCCCCTGTCACAACTAACTTCACACCTTGCTTTTTAAGATTTTTTTTCTCTTTATCCAAATATTTTCCAAACAAATCCATAAGACCATTTACTTCCTTTTGAGGACGCTTCCAGTTCTCAGTTGAAAAAGCATAAACAGTCAAATATTTCACTCCAATTTCTCCGGCATATCTTAAAATTCTCTCAAGACTAGCTGCTCCAGCTCTATGCCCTTCTAGCCGAATTTTCCCACGTTCCTTAGCCCATCTGCCATTTCCGTCCATAATAATCGCAATATGCCTAGGAATTACCAATTTATCTCTATCCATATTATTCCTTTCAAGACTGAACCTCCCACGACTAAAGTCACAGGGTTCTAAAATCTTTAAAAATATTCAAAAATTTTCTAAGAAGTTTGATAGCTTTACACTACCCTTATTCTTTTAGGTGTGTTCAGCTCACCTCTATTGTATAGGATACTTAAATCCACAACTTTACTTTTCCTTAATATGTTTAATGCTCCATTACAATCTGCATTTATGAGTTTACCTGTGCTTGTTTGATATAGTCCTCTTTTTATTCTTTTTCCACTGAATATATATTTTTGCGAATTTTCTTTATCATATATTGGAATTTCATCTCCATCAAAGAAACTTGTTTTTGATGTATAAGTTTCTTCTTGCAGTTTAAATTCTATTCCATATAGTTTACTGTGTAAAAATCTTTGTATAAATAGAACAGCAAAGTATTGAATTTGCTGGATTTATCTATTAGTTTACATAAAATTATAAACACACTCTATTAGCTCTTATAAGTATAGTAAATTGCTTAACATATTATTAAAATTTTTTATTGAAATTTTCAAATGCAAAAATTATTTGTTTTCTTTATTCAATATATACTCATAATATTCCTTATATTTTTTCCCTATATTTATCAAATTACGTTCTTTTGCAATATTATAAGCCTGTTCTGTAACTTCATCCAAGTTTTCCACATTGTTTTCCACAATATTTCTTATTTTTTCACAAAATTCCTCATTATCTCTAGCCTTAAAACATGTTTTTCCATCTTCCAGCCAGTCTTCATACACAGGAATATCCCTTACCACAAGCGGCAATTTCGCTGAAAGCGCTTCTAGCACCACAATTCCCTCATTTTCCTCATAAGTCATAAATAAAAAGGCTTTTGCAGCACTGAATGCGCCTATTAAAATATCCGTGTCGACATATCCTGGGAAAATCAAATTTTCTGGTGGATTCTCAATGATTTTCTGTATTTTGTCAGGCAGCATTGATTTTACACTTGATGAGCCAAACCACAGAAACTGGTAGTCACTGCATTCTTGCGCCACTTTTACAAAGTCCTTTATCCCTTTTCTTTCAAAAGGCAGTCCAGCCGTTATAATTAGTGGTTTATTTATGTCATATACTGATTTGTATTCATTTAGAAATTTTTGTTTTAAAACTTCATTTTTATTAAATTTATTTATATTTACACCATTTGAAATTACTCTGATTTCCTTTTCTTTTTCCAAATATTTCGATTTTATAAGATTTTTTGTATATTCTGATGGAGAAATTAAATAATCTGCTTCATTATATAATTTTTTCGTCCAGAACTTTATAATTGGTGATAGAACATAACTTCCCTTTATACTTCCACGAAAATCCTCATAAGTCGTATGTGTATGATAAATTACAGGCTTCCCTTTTTTCTTAGCCTGCTTTAATACTTCATAAGATTTTAATGCAACTGTATTTATATGCGCCAAATCATAATCATCTTCAGGATCCTGCGTAATTTCAATATTATTTGCTCCAAGGGCTTCTACCTGATGATTTAAGGCTTGTCCAACGCCGGATTTGCTGAAGGAACTTTTCCCCTCTGAATATAGTAAAACTTTCACGACTATCATACTCCTCTATTGTTTTTTTATAAACTGCTTCCACTCTTTCTCCAAATTTTTGGGCTGTATAATCTTGTGAAGCAACAAAAGCATTTTCAATAATTTTTTCTCTAAATTCCTTATTTTCCTTTAAAAGCATTATAGAATCAATAAATTCCTTTTCATTTCTATAAACAAGCCCCGCTTCATTTTTTACAAGCAAGTCTTCCAAATTCAAGTCATATCTCGCAACAACAGGCGTCTTAGCCGCCATTGCCTCAACAAATGTAAGCCCTTGCGTTTCTGATACACTCGCATTCAAAAAAACATCTCCCATCTGATAATATGCAGCAACTTTATCATGCGGCACTTCCCCAGTGAATATAACTCTATCAGATATTCCCAGTTTTTCAGCCTGTTTTTTCAAGTCATCTAAAATTCTTCCACGACCAACAATCATAAACTTAAATTTTTCATCCTTAATTTTAGAAAACATATCAATTAACAAATCTATACTTTTCTCTTCGGCAATCCGTCCAATATACACACAAAGAAATTCATTTTCATCAATTCTAAAACTTTCCCTCATAAATCTCAAATCTTCTTCAGAATAATTTCCACGATAAAATTTATCCAGTTCCAGTCCAGTTGGAATAATATTCATTGTCTTATCCACACCATAAGAATATAAAATATCCTCAACTTTTCTTGTAGGAACAATCAAGGCATTACATTTTTCGCAATAAAACTTACTAATCGCAGCCGCAATTTTTTTTCCAGCTTTAACAAATCTTGATCCAAAAATATAATGCGTATAATATTCATACAACGTATGGTAAGTATGAACAAGTGGTATTTCCAAATTAATCGCGGCAAATCTCGCAAATGTCCCAACTCCCCATTCTGTCTGTGAATGAATAATATCCAATTCCAATCTTTTTATTTTTTTTATTATTTTTGCCGAATAAATCATCCCTAGCCTATACTGCGGCAATGGCTTAAATTCCATACTTGGAAGCCTCAAGACATTAGGCTCCACCTGCGGCGCATCAGGATCAGTCGTAGTAATAACATACACCTTATGCCCTTGCTTTCTAAGCTCCTTTTCAAGTGTCATAATTGAGCTGACAACCCCATTTACCTGAGGTCTATATGTATCAGTAAATATTCCAATTCTCATTTTATAATTCTCCTTTAATTCTTAGGAAACTCCAAAAAGAACTTTCCAATTTTCCCCATTCTATAATCTCTCATCAATCTTCTTGAAATAATTTCATAATTATGTTCATCGTTTTTAGAAACTCCCAGTCTTTTTTCCAAAATTTCCAATATTTTATGACTTTCCATTCCTAAAATTTCTTCATCTGTAGTATATTCTTCCAAATGATAAACCTTTATAAGATTTCCAATTTTCCCCAAATCCTTTAATTTATCTAAAAATTTTATCGCAATATGCTCCAACTGCAGCACATCATCCTTTATTGAACCAGTAATCGCCAAATTATAAGCCACATCGTCATCTTCAAATTTAGGCCACAAAACTCCTGGCGTATCTAGCAATTCCAGCTTCTCATCAATTTTTATCCATTGCTTCCCACGTGTAAATCCTGGAGTATTCCCCACTCTTGCCTTATTTTTATTCACAAATTTATTTATAAATTTAGACTTTCCAACATTAGGAATTCCAACAATCATTGCCCTTACTTCAGTTTTACGAAGCCCTTTCTTCTTCATCTTTTCCAATTTTTCTGCATAAATTTTATCCGTAATTTTTCTAAGTTCATTAAAATTTGTCCCTTTTTCCACACTCAAAGCTACAAAATAATCAGAAAAATTATTTTCTAAAAAATAATTCTCCCAGACTTTCAATTCCCTATTATCAATTAAATCCACCTTATTAAGCACAATAATTTTTTTCTTATTATTCGCCAATTTTGAAATATCTGGATTTTTACTAGAAATCGGAATTCTTGCATCCAAAATCTCAATCACGACATCAATTATCTTGAGATTTTCCACAATCAAATCCTTGGTTTTCTTCATATGCCCTGGATACCAGTTTATATTCATTCTTTTATTCTCTCCATTTTCTCTATTTTGAAATTTACTTTTTATTATTTAAATTCTTGTTTTTAATTCCAAAACTAACACTAAATCCCATTTAAAAAATTTATTTATTTTCTGACAAAGAGTTAAGATCCTTATTAAACAGGATTTATAATAAATCTACTGCTCTAACGGAAAATAGTGTAAATTTAATTTTGAAATTAAAGATAAAAATTCAAAAAAATATTTTTATTCTAATGAAATTTTATTTATTATTTCTGTAAATATCGTGATTCTTTTAGAATGAAAACTACTGTTTAATCTTTTCCAAAATATTAAAATTATATACTCCCTTATTCTTACTAATTTTTAATTACTCTGTATTTTTATCTTTTAAATAAATGCCATCATCATTTACTGCTCTTATAAATAAGACAATTTCCCCTTTAATCGGCTTTTTTTCCAGCTTTTCAATAATTTCTGAAACATTTCCACGTATTATTTCTTCATAAATTTTAGTAAGTTCCCTTGTTATTACAACATATCGTTCTCCCAGATATTCCCTTACATCCTTTAAAGTTTTTAAAATTCTGTTGGGAGATTCTAAAATTACGATAGTTCTTTCTTCTTCCTTCAATTTATTGAAAAGTGTATGTCTTCCTTTTTTCTTTGGTAAAAAGCCTTCATAAGCCATTCTTCGCATATCTAGCCCAGAAATGCTTGCTCCTGTAACAATTGAGGAAGCTCCTGGTATTCCAATGACTTTTATTCCAGCCTTTAAAACTTCATTTACCAGCTCAAAGCCAGGATCTGAAATGCACGGCGTTCCAGCATCTGTTACAAGCGCAATTTCCTTTTGATCTTTTAAAAGATTAATAATGTTTGTGATTTGATGAAGTTTATTATGTTCATGGTATTGATACACCGTTTTTTCAATCTCATAGTGGGAAAGAAGTTTTTTTGTAACTCTTGTATCTTCTGCAAAAATATAATCAACTTCCTTCAAAGTTTTTATCGCTCTAAAAGTTATATCTTCCAAATTCCCAATTGGTGTACCAACAACATAAAACATATATTTCTCCTAATTTTTAATTTTTTTGATTTTTATTACTATTTTCTTTTTCCTGTTCCATTTATTTTTTTATTCATTTCTTCGATTGCTCTCTTTAATTGAACATCTCCTGCTGAAATGATTTTAGCGGCTTCTTCCTTACCTTTATCCTTTGTTATTATTTCTTCAATTTCTTTTTCTCTATTTTTTCTAGCTTGTTCACTATCATTTGCATAACCTTTTAATGCTAGCAAGTCTTCCATTTTAACTTCTATATCAGGTTCAATACCTTTTTCATGAATATAATTTCCTTTTGGTGTGAAATATTGAGCAATAGTAAGTTTTATTGCATCTTCAGTTTTCAAAGGTATGACTTGTTGTACAATTCCTTTTCCAAATGTTTTTTCTCCGATAATTGTTCCACGTTTGTAATCTTTAATTGCACCTGTTACAATTTCTGAAGCACTTGCGCTTCCTTTATTTGTCAATACAATTAATGGGAAATTACCAAGATTTTTTAAAGTTCTATTATAGTTTTTTTGCTGTCCATTTTTGTATTTCAAGTAAACAATTAAGTCTTCCTTTACAAAAAGCGAAGCTATATCTTGCGCTTCTTGAAGTGATCCTCCTGGATTAGAACGCAAATCCAAAATTAATCCTTTCATTCCTTTAGCCTGTAAATCTTTTATAGCATTTTCAACTTCTGCTCCAACATGATTTCCAAATTTCAAAAGACTTACATAACCAATATTATTTTCAAGCATTTTGCTTTCTACCATTTCTAATTTAATTTTGGCTCTTGTCAAAGTGAATTTCATCGGATCTTTTTTACCTTCCCTAACTACTTCCACATCAACTTTTGTACCTTCTTTACCCTTCAAAAGTTTTACAGTTTCATTTGCTGTAAGTGGCAAAATATCTTTTCCGTCGACTTTTGTAATTTTATCTTTTATTTTAATTCCAACTTTTTCAGCAGGACTTCCGATAAATGGCGAAACAACTTCAAGAGGTTCTCCTTTTTTCTTGCTAATAGTCATTCCAACCCCAACATATTCTCCATCCATATCTTCAGAAAAGTCATTAAGATCTGCCTTAGACAAATATTCTGAGTAAGGATCATTCAATTTGTTTACAACTCCTGCAACAGCACCTTCATAAAGGTCATTTTTACTTGGAGTCGCTTCCTTTCCAACAAAATTATTTTCAATAATATTAATTACATCTACAATTCTGTTCAACTCTGTTGCATCTTTTGTATATCCAGCACTTGTATCTTTGTCATTTCTCGATGTTTTTACTATAGTAGTTGCCGCAAATAAAGGCACACTTACCAATACAAGTCCTAATACTGCCTGTAATATTTTGTTTTTTTTCATTTTTCCTCCTAAAATATACTTAAATAGTCAACTCTGAACCTCCCACGACTAAAGTTGCGAGTGTTCTTGCACTATTTAATAAAATTAATATAAATTGCCATTTTGAATTTATGAAAACTTTAATAGCGTTAAAAATTCCTTATTCCCCTTTGCTCCCCGTATTGGCGAATCCTCCACGCCAATTAGTTCATATCCACATTCTTTTGAAAAAGAAATTATTTTTTTTATGGCTTCATCGTGATATTCTTCATTTTCCACAACGCCATTTCTTCCAATTTTTTCCCTTCCAACTTCAAATTGCGGTTTTACTAACATCACAATTTTCCCAGTTTTTGCAAGAAACTTTTTAAAATAAGGAATAACTTTTGTCAAAGAAATAAAAGAAACATCGATTACTATGAAATCTACCTTTTCATTATTGATGTCTTCTTCCTTGAGATCCTTTATGTGCATTTCCTCCAATGAAAGAACTCTTTCATCATTTCTCAATTTCCAGTCAAGCTGATTTTTTCCAACATCAACACTATACACACATTTTGCGCCATTTTGCAAGGCACAATCTGTAAACCCTCCAGTAGATGCTCCAATATCAAGCACTGATTTATCTTTAAAATCCAAATCCCAAGTCTTTATAGCCTTCTCCAATTTCAAGCCACCACGACTGACATATTTTAACTTATCCTTAATACGAATATTTAATTCATCATTGTCCTTAAGCATCGTTCCTGCCTTTGTCACAACCTGCTCATTTACAATGACATTACCTGCCATTATTTCCCTTTTTGCCTTTTCTCGTGTCTCAAAAAGCTCCCGTTCCACCAGAATTAAATCCAATCTTTTTTTCATTATTTTCTCTTTCTAAATCTTAAAATAAAATCTGAACAAATCTAAATTTTCCAAAAAAATCATAATTTTAAAGTTAGCCTTTAAGTAGTGATACTATATCATAAAACATATCTCTTATTTTTCTATTTATTTTTGATTACTAAAATCATATTTATCATTTTATCTCAATTTTTTTTAAATAAAAAATAATATTTGCATTATTTTTCAACTATATTTCAGATCCATTTATCTTTTATAAATTTATTCATTTTACCATATTTTAAATTATTTTTCAAATTTTCACCCTTTTTTGACAGAGTAAAAATTTTAGAGGTAATCAAAATTATATTTTAGATTATTCAAATAAAAAAAGAGATTATACTAATTTTCTAGAATAATCTCCACATTAACTATGGTAAAAAATTGTTTATCTAATAAATATAGAACAAAAAATATAGAAAAATTTTTTTAACTAAACTCACAAATTATAACTATTCTGTTCAATTCTTTATTTTTCTTAATTTATATTCGTTCAATTTTAAAAAATAGTAAATATAAAAATCACATCATATTTACAGGATCCACATCAATTGTTACCCTAACTTTCTTTTCCGTTTCCCGAAATTTACCAACACATTTTTTTATGATTTTTTTTATTTTTAAAATTTTTCCCCTTTCAAATTTAAAAAATATCTGATATCTATACTTTCCATTTATCTTGTAAATTGGCGATTTAAAAGCATCTGATATAAAATCATTTGAAGTCAATTCCATAACTGTATTTACATTTCTAATAATTTCTTCCCGCAAAATTTGAGCTTTTTCCTTTACTAAATTTTCTTCTGCCGCTGAAATTACTAATATCACTATTCTTCCAAAAGGTGGATAATTCAGCATTTTTCTCATAATCATCTCATTTTTATAATATCCTTCATAGTCACTTTCAATTGTTTTTTTTATTACGTCATTTTCTTTATTAAAAGTCTGAATAATCACTTCCCCATCCTTTTCTCCACGTCCCGCACGCCCAGAAGCCTGTGTCAGCAGCTGAAAAGTCTTTTCTGAGGCCCTGAAATCTGGAAAATTCAAGATTATATCAGCATTAATTACTCCAACTAATGTTACATTTGAAAAATGCAGGCCTTTTGCAATAATCTGTGTTCCAAGCATTATATCGTATTTGTGATTTTTAAAGTCATTATAGACTTTTTCATAATTTTGCTTAGTTTTTATACTCTCCGAATCCACTCTCACAATTCTAGCTGATGGAAATAATCCTGCCAGCTCTTCCTCGATTTTTTCCGTTCCAGCCCCAATTTGCCTCATCTTATGTCCGCCACATTCATCACACGTATTGTTAAACCGCTTTTCATAACCGCAATAATGGCATTTTAGCCGATTGTCATATTTATAGTAATTCAGGGAAATGCTGCAATTTGGACAAGTTGGGATATTTCCGCAGTCTTTACATTTTAATAAATTTGAAAATGCTTTTCTATTTAAAATTAGTATAACCTGCTCATTTTTTTGCAAAGTCTGTGAAATTTTATCCAATAATTTTTCAGAAAAATTTTCCACAGTTTCATTCAAGTCAACAATTTCAAATTTTGGCAATTTTGCATTTTTATACCTTTTCGTAAGCTCGACTAATTCAATATCTCCTTGCTGTGCCTGATAATACGTTTCAAATGAAGGAGTTGCCGAACCTAAAATCACTTTTATTTTTTTATTTTTTGCAATTTCTTCCTTTTTTAAACCTACATTTTCTCTTAATTCCTCATTTTTTTCTGGATCATCATCTTTTTTCAAGTTTTCATTTTTCAAAAATGCCCTTTTTATTGCCACATTTTTTACATGATAACGTGGATTATTCTCCTGCTTATAAGTATTTTCGTGCTCCTCATCCACAATGATATACTTTAAATTCTGAACTGGAGCAAAAATCGCCGATCTTGCCCCAATTACTATCTTCTTTTCCCCATTCCGTATAAATGTCCACTCTTCCCGCTTTTCCTTATCCGTAAGTTTACTGTGGAGAATAGCCACTTCATTGCAAAATTCCTCTTCCAGCCTCTGTATCATCTGAACTGTAAGGGAAATTTCCGGAACTAGAAAAATACTTCCAAACCCTTGCTTCAAGGCTTCCTTTATCAGGTTAATGTAAATTTCAGTTTTCCCTGAACCAGTTATTCCCTTTAGCAGAAAAATCTGATTTTCACTATTTTTTATTGTATCCACAGCCTTCTGCTGCTCATCATTTAAAATAATTTCCTTTTCTATAATTTCACTTTTTTTCTTTTCCACTTTTGAAATTTTAGAATTTAAAATCACTTTCTTTTCAACAGAAATAACCTTTTCACTTATCGCCTTTTCCACAATTTCACCAGAAAAATTCTTCTTCAAAGTCGCAACTGTGACTTCCTTCCGCTTTTTCATATATTCGTTAAACTTTTTTACTTCTTCTAGACTATTTTCTGAATTATCTTCTCCAATCAAACATTCGTTTTCTAAAAAATCCCTTTGATAAATAGCCCTTTTAGAATAATTCAACTTCAATGCCCCTGGATAAACTGCCTTTATAACATTGTAATAGTCACTTATATAATAACTTCTAATCCATTTTATAAGTTGCATAATATCATTTGGAATGGATAAAACAGGAGCTGCAGCCTTAATTCTTTTTATTTTAGAAACATCAAACTGAATTTTGCTTTCTTCAGTTATTGCTATCACAAGTCCCATTTTATCCCTATTTATAAAATTAACAATGCACCATTGCCCAATTTCATATTTTTCTTCAGATTTATACGTGTATATTCCCCTGTTATTTTCCACATAAATTTCATAATAATACATTTATTCCTCAAAAACCTCCCTTATTTTTTTGATTACTCCAATATTATCTGTATCTTGGAATTTTTATCCAGTTTAGTCCCTTTTTCAGGAAACTGAGAAATAACTACTCCGCTTCCAGTAACTCCATAATCTGAAAATTTTCCTTGAGGATAAATAGATAAAAATTCCCTTAAACTTATTCCTGTCAAGTCTGGCATAATATTTTTATCAAAATCTTGTTTTATCTTTCCTAGATCTTTTTTCTTTTCCTCTTGAACAACTCCAGCATCTTTAATATCTATAGTTTTAACTTTTCCATCTGGTTGTATTCTTTTATAGTCTATCAATTTTTGCAGTACATTTCTCGCTGACGGCAAGGCAACTTCACCACCATAATAACTTTTTCCTTTAGGTTCGTTGATTGTTATTAATACTGCATATTTAGGCTTATCTACCGGAAAGAAGCCAAAAAATGAACTTACATATAAATTATCTACATATATCCCATTTTTAGCCTTTTTGGCAGTTCCTGTCTTACCACCGACACGATAACCAGGAATATAGGCTCCTCCACTAGTTCCACGGTTTACACTTGCTTCCATATATTTTCTGTTCAATCTTGAAACTTCATCACTAAAGACTTTTCTCACCATGACAGGCTTAACTTGCTTAATTACATTTCCTTTACTGTCTTCTATTCTGTCAACTAAGTAGGGTTTCATCATTTTACCATTATTAATAACTGTATTCAAGGCTGTCAATATCTGAATTTGCGTCATTGAAATTCCTTGACCATAAGACATGGTCGCCCTTTCTACAATTCCTATTTTTTTTGCCTCAGCCAAACCTTTTGCCATTTCAAAATACGTATCTATGCCTGTTTTTGTCCCAAGACCAAGATTTATTAAATATTTAAGGAAAAGATCCTTATTTATCATTTTTTCAATTTTTACCATTACCACATTTGAAGATTTTGCAATTGCATCTGCCAAGGTTAAAATTCCCATTACTTTATTATCATGCTCCCTAAGAATCTTATCGGCAACCTTGATCGAACCTTCTGAAACAAGTCTCGTATTTTCATTAATCACCTTCGTTTCAAGCCCTATTGCAACCGTTATAGGCTTAAATATTGAACCAGGCTCAAAATAATCTGTAATTGTCCTATTCTTTATATCGGCTTTATCTTCTGCCTTTGGATATGATGACATCGCAAGCACTTTTCCAGTTTCTACTTCCATTAAAATTCCCATTGTGGAAGAAGCATTATACTTCACATAAGCGGCTTCCAGTTCATTATTAAGAGCATCTTGTAAAAAACTGTCAATTGTAAGTACAAGATTATCTCCTTCTTCTTCTTTTCTGTCTTCGGATTTCTTTATATTCCCAAGTTTCATAATCCCCTGCAAAGCCTTAGGTATTTTTCTAAGTCCAGTTGTAATACCTATTTTCCCTGAAAGTTCCTTGTCATAATATTTCTCAATTCCATAAACCCCCTTATTTTCATTGCTCACATATCCAATAATTTCCTGAAAAATATTATCTTGAATATAATTTCTTGTAAATAAAGTTTCAAATGTTACCCCTTTAAACTTCCTTTTATATCCTTCCTTTTTTTTCACCTTATCCTTTGCAGATTTAGCATCAGTTTCAACTTCCGCTTCAATGGCTATTTTTGTGTTATAGGGAATTATATGTTCAATTTTCAAATATTTTTTCTGAAGCTGCTTATCTTGTAAATATTCGCTTTTATATTTTTCAACTTCCAGTTCAGGAATATATTTTTTTAACATTCCCAGCACTTCATCAATATTTTTCTCCTCAATCAAGCTAGGATCCAGATTAACAATAAACTCTTCATTGTCATAAGCCAATACTTGTCCATCACTTGTCGCTATTCTTCCTCTTTTAGCCTTTCTGAACCTCCCACAACTAAAGTCGCAGGGTTCTAAAATCTTTAAAAACATTTAAAAATTTTCTAAGAAGTTTGATAGCTTTACACTACCCTTATTCTTTTAGG